>OFGZ01000004.1_pt1 | contig 213535 bp, 142 predicted proteins | sample 1521871 | NCBI WGS metagenome assembly OFGZ01 (sample SAMEA3504091, study PRJEB24116) | mouse gut metagenome | biome: mouse gut; feature: mouse-associated habitat; material: faeces | place: Denmark | collected 2011
AGGGGCGAAATTGGGGAGGAGGCGGTGCGCGACGGTGGTCGCGCCACAACCGGCGGCCCAAGCCCGCCAGACAGAGGGGAGCGGCGGTTATTTGGGGGCGGTGAGGAGGGTGGCGAGGGTGCGCATGCCTTCGGTGGCTTTGGCTCGGATGACGTGGACGCCGGTGATGGCGGAGGTGTCGGCGGGGTTGGGGTCGATGTAGTAGATGGGGACTCCGGCGCGTACGCATTGGATGAGGCCGGCGGCGGGGTAGACCACGAGAGAGGTGCCTATGACGACGAAAACATCGGCTTTGTGAACGAGTTCGACGGCTTTCTCGATGTTGGGTACGGGTTCCTGGAAGAAGACGATGTGGGGACGCATGGGGTCGCCGTTCTTGCCGCGTGTGGCCGGCGTGGTCTCCAGGTGGTCGATGTCGAGGGTCTCGATATAGTCGGGGTTGGTGACGGAGCGTATTTTCATCAGCTCGCCGTGGAGGTGGAGGACGTGGGAGGAACCAGCGCGTTCGTGGAGGTCGTCGACGTTCTGGGTGATGATGTAGACGTCGTAGTCTTTTTCGAGCTCGACGAGGGCGCGGTGGGCGTCGTTGGGGAGGGCTTTGATTAGGTCGCGGCGACGGGCGTTGTAGAACTGGTGGACGAGTTCGGGGTCGCGGCGGAAGCCGTCGGCCGAGGCGACTTGCATGACGGGGTAGTTTTCCCAGAGGCCGTCGGCGTCGCGGAAGGTTTTGATTCCTGATTCGGCGCTTATTCCGGCACCGGTTGAGACTACTAATATCGGTTTTTTCATGTTTGTAGGGGTGTTTTTGCAAATTTACATAAAAATAACGGTTTTTAGGGGATGGGGGTTGGAAAGTTTTGGGGAGGCGGGGAGCGGGGGGCGACGGTGGTCGCGCCACAACCTGCGGGCCAAGCCCGCCAGACGGCAGGGAAGTAGGAGGGGGAAAAGAGAAAGGACGCGGGAGGAAAGAGGGGGGATAGGGAGGGAGAGAAATCGGGCTGCGCCCTCACACCGGACAAAAAAGCCGATGGGAGGGCGCAGGGAAAGACGCGGTGAGAGCTGAAGCTCTACGCTTGGACAAATAACTGGGACTCAGAGGAGAGGGAGCTGAAGCTCTACGCTTGAACAGATAACTGGGACGCGGAGGAGGGGGAGCTGAAGCTCTGCGCTGGGACAGATAACTGGGACGCGGAGGAGAGAGGGCGGGGAGGAGAGGGAGCGAGGAGGGAGACGAGGGCGGTTAGAGAAGGATTTTTTCGGCGCGGTAGCCGGTGCGGCGGATGTAGATGCCCCGGGTGGGGTTCTGGACGCGGCGGCCGGTGAGGTCGTAGTATTCGGGCGACGCGGGCGCCGGGGTCTCGGTGATGCCGCCGACTCCGGTGGGGAGGTCATCGCCTGCGGCATTGAAGAGGACTGCCGTCTCGGGGTAGTGGGTATCTCCTTTGACGGACTTGGCACGGATGTAGATCATGTGGTCGTCTTTGGGGAGTGTCACTTCGTAACCTACGTCTGCGGTGGCGACAGGGTTCGTCCAATCGGTTGTCTCGAAGGGGACTGTGCGGAGCGGACCGGGATATTCGGGGGAGCAGAGCACATCCTGGACCCATTGCCAGTTGCCGTCGTATTCGGTAACGAGAAGGTGAAGGTCGCCGATTTCGGATGTGATGGTGGCTTTGGTCTTCTTATCGTTGAGCTTGATGACAGGGGTCTGGGATGGGCGGCTGTCGGGGTCGGTGGAGTCGCAGACTTCAAGCCAGAGGCCTGAGCTTGTTACGAAGATGTGGCTCCGGTTGTTGATTGCCGCGCCGTAGAGGTTGTCGTGGGGGTAGCGGCGGTAGATGTTGCCGTTGTCGTGGATGAAGACTTCGTGGGAGGCCCAGTCGCCGGCGGGTACTTTTATCGTGTAAAAGCCCTGTAAGTCGCCGTAGCGCAGATTCGGGTCGTAGTCGGTGCAATTGGTGCCGTTCCAGCCGTTGGTGTAGAAGTCGTCGGGGTCGTAGTGGCGAATGAACGTAACGTTGAGGCTGCCCCAGTTGGCATCGTTGTGGATGTAGATGTAGACATCGCCTTCGGTGCCGGGTTCGAGGTTATTGTCTTCTTCTGACAGCTTGAGGGGTGTGTCCCAGCCGTTGGCGTGGTGGGCCGGGGTGAGGTCGCGGGTTGGCTCAGGGTGATTGCCTGAGTAGTCGCCCCATTGGCCGCGGAGCCAGTTTATCTTGGCTGTGAGGTGGTTGACGGCGGCATTGCGTCGGTCGTCGAGGTTGCGGTTGTCGCGTATTTGTTCGGGTTCGTAGCCATTACCGGAGCAATTGATTCCTTCCCAGCGGGCGTAGTCGGTGCCGACAGCTGCGCGGATATGGGAGATATAGGAATCGATTTCGGGGATCAGGCCGTCGTAGCAGTTGGCCATGAACCATTTCCAGGTTTCGTTGACGCGGTTGTTGAACTTATCGTTGAGGCGGATTGAGGGAATCCAGGTGTTACCGTAGAGGTCGCAATCGTAGAAGTACGAGTTGGTTTGGCCATCGAAGGCATGGCCGAGGTCCCAGAGGGGTGAGAAGTGCCATTTACGGTCGGCACCACGGTCACGGAAGAGGTAGGTGGAGCCGTGGTATGCCTCGTAGTGGGAAATCATTTCCATGACGATGTAGTAGCGCACGGCATCGTCGAGGTCGAGGTATGACCAGAGTTCGTCGCTGCGGCTGTTGATGAGTTCGTTCATGCGGGCGAACTCCATGCCGATGAGACCTTTCTGGGCGTCGGAGAGTTCATTGTATTCGGGGGTGTCGAAATTGAGGTAGAACGGGATATCATCTTTATGATTGGCGGGGTTGGCGGGGTCCATTTTGATCTGCTCGCCTTTGGCACCCGGATAGTTATCGAACTCGACGATGAAGCCGCCGGAGGCGAGGTTGGGGGTTGTCTCGGGAGCTTCGAGTTCGTTTATGTTCACTCGGTCTTCGTCAATGCGGATTGACTCGGTGAGGAAGTATAGACCGCGGTAGTCGCCGTTGATGACGAGTTCGACGGGCTGCTGTGCCGGAGTCCAGGGGAGACCGATGCGCTTGCCGAGATTGAAACCGATGAAGTTGCGGAGGTATCCGAAGCTGTCGTCGGCGTGCGCGAGGAGCGCGAAGTGCTTGCTTTTGGTGAGGCCGAGCAGTTTTTGCTTGTCGCCGAGTTTGAGTTTGAATGGTTTCTTGGCGAATGCACAACGGGTGTAGTTACCACGTGCTTTGATTTCGAGGGGTAGGGGTTCGGACTCGGAGGCGATGCTTTTGGCACCTTCGTCGGCGAGCCATTGGCAACCGTTGAGGTCGAGCCAATAGGTGCCGTTGCGGTAGTCTTTATCTCTGAGGTCATAGTCGAGGATGTCGTCGCTGCCGTTCTCCATGTTGATGTAGAGAATGGGAAGGGAGCCGGACGGGGAAGTGCCCGGTTTTTTCTGGGCGGCGGCGGGGAGAAGGGAGAGTAAGGTTAACAACAGTAGGGTCAGTTTTTTCATTGGTTGATAGGGGTTTTGTTTTCGGTGGCAAAGTTATCGGGATTTCGGGGGATTGGTGCAGGATATAGGACGAATATAGGGTAATTTTAGAGTAGAGTGGTGATTGGCAATGGGTTGGGACGGCGGAAATATAGGGGGCGGATGGAGGTAAAACCTGCAGGTTTTACCCACTCGACAGAGACGCGGAGGGGAGCTGAAGCTCTGCGCCGGGACAAATAATGGCTACGCGAGGGGGAAGGAGACGGGAGGAGCTGAAGCTCTGCACTAAGACAAATAATCGCTACGCGAGGGGAAGGGCCGTGGAGAGGGGAAAGGAGGGGAAAGAGAAGACGGAGAGGAAGAGGGAAGGTGGGAGGGGAAAAAGGCACGCCCCGGCGCGGGGGGCGTCGGGGCGTGGTGGTTGGTTGGTAAGGGATGATTAGCCGTTTACTTTCTTCATGTGAGCGATGAGGTCGAGAACCTTGTTTGAGTAACCGATCTCGTTGTCGTACCAGCTGATAACCTTGACGAACTTGTCAGTCAGGTATACGCCGGCGTTGGCGTCGAAGATTGAAGTGAGGGGGCAGCCGAGGAAGTCAGAAGAAACGACAGCATCCTCAGTGTAGCCGAGCACACCCTTGAGCTCACCTTCAGCAGCCTCTTTCATGGCAGCGCAGATGTCCTCTTTTGTGGCGGGCTTAGCGAGGTTGACAGTGAGGTCAACTACAGATACGTCGAGGGTGGGGACACGCATCGAGATACCTGTGAGCTTGCCGTTGAGCTCGGGGATAACCTTGCCTACAGCCTTTGCAGCACCTGTAGAAGAGGGGATGATGTTGCCAGAAGCAGCGCGGCCACCACGCCAGTCCTTCATAGAGGGACCGTCAACAGTCTTCTGAGTAGCAGTTGTAGAGTGAACTGTAGTCATGAGACCTTCAACGATGCCGAACTTGTCGTTGAGCACCTTTGCGATGGGAGCGAGACAGTTTGTTGTGCAAGAAGCGTTTGAAACGAACTTCTGACCAGCGTATGTGTTCTCGTTAACACCTACAACGAACATGGGAGTAGCGTCCTTTGAGGGAGCTGACATAACGACATACTTCGCACCAGCCTCGATGTGAGCCTGAGCTTTCTCCTCTGTGAGGAAGAGACCGGTTGACTCGACAACGTACTCAGCGTTTACGTCGCCCCAGCCGATTTCCTTGGGGTCGCGGCATGCGGTAACACGGATTTCCTTGCCGTTTACGATGAGAAGGCTCTTCTCGAGATCGTAGTCAACTGTGCCGTCGAAACGACCGTGCATTGTGTCGTACTTGAGCATGTATGCCATGTAGTCAACGGGAAGAAGGTCGTTGATAGCTACAACCTCGATGTCATCTCTCTTGGTAGACGCGCGAAAAACGAAGCGACCGATACGGCCAAATCCGTTAATACCAATCTTTGTCATTACTTTAAAATTTTTAATATTAGGGTTAAACTTTATTGTAGTCAGTAATTGTTCTATCTATCGAACCGGCCGTTTGAACGGGGAAGGTCCGTCCATGGCCATATGGTAAACATTAGAAGCAACCTATTAGGTTGCAAAATTAAGAAAAAATTCGCATATTTGCACAGCGATTAACAAAATTTAGACAAATAAAGTAAGTATGGGAAAATTTATCGAAGACTTCAAAGCGTTCGCGTTAAAGGGAAATGTGGTTGACATGGCTGTCGGTGTTATCGTCGGCGGGGCGTTCGGAAAGATTGTAACCTCGCTGGTGAATGACATCATCATGCCTGTGGTCTCTATCGTTACGGGGGGTGACGGTTACAAGAATCTGAAGTATGTGATCACTCCGGGCAAGCCGGCTGTGGGGGATGTGGCGGCTGTGGAGGAGGTTGCGATTAATTATGGTCTGTTCATCCAGAACATAGTGGATTTCTTTATCATCGCGCTGTGTATCTTCATCGCGCTGAGGTATACGATGAAGTTCATGAAGAAGGAGGCCAAGGCCGAGGAGGCTGCTCCTGCTCCGGAACCGACTGCCGAGGAGAAGCTGCTGACTGAGATCCGGGATATTCTGAAGAAGAAGGAGAAGTGAGGCTTTAGATTTTAGGCTTTAGAGGTTGGGGCTGCCGCCCTCACACAGGATCTCACAGAGAGAGGGGTGCGCGACGGTTGTCGCGCCACACCCGGCGTGCCAAGCCCGCCATGGGGACGGGTGAAAGCCGGCGTGGAGACATCGGTAAAGCTGACGTGGGGACTGGTGAAGGCCGTTCCTTTCCTTCGGGAAAGGGGCGGCTTTGCTTTTGGGGAGCTGAAGCTCTGCACTTGAACAAATAAAAAGCCGGGGAAATGGTAAATGGGAGTTGGAGTCGGGCTGCGCCCTCTCACCGGACAAAAAGGCGGGAAGGGGTGAGAGATAGGTGGGAGACGGGGGGAGGAAGATAGGGAGGGGATGTTGGCTTCGCTGAAGCTCAGCGCTTAAACAAAAAAAGGGGAGGGGGGCAGAGATTCTGGAGCGGGGTGGGGTCAGAGGGGGCAGAGATTCTGGAGCGGGGCGCGGTCAGAGGGGGGTGGAGATTCTGGAGCGGGGCCGGGTCAGAGGAGGGTGGATAGGGGCGGGGTCAGAGGGGGGTGGAGGATTCGGTGGCGGTGAGGATGGCGAGGGCGGCGGTCACGGTGGGGACGTCGGAGACTATCATGGCGTGGCGGAGGGGCGCGGTTGCGGTGGCCGGGATGTCTTTGAGGCTGCAACGGCGGGGGTTGGCCTGGAGATAGGCCAGGACGCGGCCGAAGGCGGGGGACTGGTAGTAGGCGCGGTTGTCGTCGCTGACGAAGTAGAGGCGCATAAGGCCCCCTTTGAGCACGATGCGCTCTATGCCGAGGCGTTTGGCGGCCATGCGGAGGGGCACGACGTTTATCAGCTCGTCGGTGACAGCCGGTATGGCTCCGAAGCGGTCTATGAGGTGGGCGCGGAATTCCTCGATCTGCGCGGGGCGTTCCATGTTGTCGAGGCGGCGGTATAGGGTGATGCGCTCGTTTTCCTGCGGTACGTATTCGGGGGGCAGACGGAGTTCGAGGTCGGACTCGATGGTGACGTCGGATACAAACTCCTCTTGCGCTCCAGCGCTGATGTCGGTGAAGGTGTCGGCGAATTCCTCTGTCTTAAGCTCGGTGATTGACTCTCGGAGAATCTGCTGGTATGCCTCGTAGCCGAGGTCGGCGATGAAGCCTGACTGTTCGGATCCGAGGAGGTTTCCGGCACCGCGTATGTCGAGGTCCTGCATGGCGATGTGTATGCCGGAGCCGAGGTCGGAGAAATTCTCGATGGCCTGGAGACGGCGGCGTGCCACGGGGGTGAGCGGTTTGCCGGGGGGTACGAGGAGGTAGCAGAACGCCTTGCGGTTGGAGCGGCCGACACGGCCTCGGAGCTGATGCAATTCGCTGAGACCGAAGCGGTCGGCATTGTTGACTATGATGGTGTTGACATTGGGCATGTCTATGCCGTTCTCGACTATGGTGGTGGAGAGGAGGACATCGTAATCGTGGTTGGAGAAGTCGATTATGGCCTTCTCAAGCTGTTCGGGAGGCATCTGGCCGTGGGCGACAACAATCTTCACTCCCGGCACGAGGCGGCGGAGCTTGGTCTCAAGCTCGGTGAGATTCTCTATGCGGTTTGAGACGAAGAACACCTGGCCGTTGCGCGACAGCTCGAACTCGACCGCCTCGCGGATGACCTCGTCGTCGAACGTTGAGACATTGGTCAGGATGGGCTGACGGTTGGCCGGCGGAGTGTTGAGGGAGCTGAGGTCGCGGGCACCCATGAGAGAGAACTGGAGGGTACGCGGTATGGGGGTGGCGCTCATGGTGAGCGTATCGACGTTGGTCTTGAGCTGCTTGAGGCGTTCCTTGACAGCGACACCGAATTTCTGTTCCTCGTCGATGATGAGGAGACCGAGGTCCTTGAATTTGACGGATTTGCCGATAATCTTGTGGGTGCCGACAAGGATATCAATCTTGCCAGCTTCAAGGTCGGCGAGAATCTGCTTGAGTTCCTTCGGCTTTTTGGCGCGTGATATGAACTCCACGCGGACCGGCAGGTCTTTCAGGCGGGAGGAGAAGGTGTTGTAATGCTGAAGGGCAAGAACCGTGGTCGGCACGAGAACAGCGACCTGCTTGCCGTCGGCGGCGGCCTTGAAAGCGGCGCGGACAGCGATTTCAGTCTTACCGAAGCCGACATCGCCGCAGATGAGTCGGTCCATGGGGCGGTCGCTCTCCATGTCAGCCTTGACCGCCTGTGTGGCCTTGAGCTGGTCGGGGGTATCCTCGTAGATGAAGCTGGCCTCCAGCTCGTGCTGCATGTAGGAATCGGGGGCGAAGGCGTGACCCTTCTCCGTGCGGCGACGCGCATAGAGGCTTATCAGCTCGCGCGCCATGTCCTTCATCTTCGCCTTGGTGCGTTCCTTCATACGCACCCATGCGCCACCGCCGAGCTTGCTTATCTTCGGCGGGATACCCTCCTTGCCGCGATATTTCGAGAGCTTGTGGAGAGCATGGATGGAGACAAGAACGAGAGCGTTGTTCTGGAAAAAGACCTTAATCATCTCCTGCGGGCGGCCGTTGATGTCGGTCTTGACGAGACCTCCGAAGCGGCCTATGCCGTGGTCGATGTGGACGATGTAGTCGTCTACCTCAATCTGGTTCAGTTCCTTGATTGAGAGGGCGAGCTTACCGGCACGCGCCTTGTCGGAACGGAGACTGTACTTGTGGAAACGGTCGAAAATCTGATGGTCGGTGAAAAAACAGGTCTTCGAGTCATGGTCAACGAACCCCTCGTGGAGGGTGGAGCTGACAGGGGTAAAGGTTATGTCATCGCCACGGTCGGCGAAGATGGAGCGGAGACGATCGGCTTGATAATCGGAATCGGAGAGAATGAGAATGCGGTAGCCGTCGGCGAGAAATTTCCGGAAAGAATCGGCTATGAGGTCGAAATTCTTGTGGTATAGAGTCTGGAGAGAACAGTTGAAGCGGACAGAAGCCTCGGCACCGAACGACACCGGAGCCTCCTGTACGCCGTAATGGACCTGACGCATGGCCTCGAAACGGGTGGCGAAATCTTCGGCATCGACAACCTTGTGCATGGCATCGCGGTCGCCTTCGTCGGCAATCAGCGCTGACTCCGAGAACTCTTCGGCCGCGATGGCACGGACACGCTGAAGCACGTAATCGGGCTGCATGGAGGCGAGGATGGTCTTGTCGCCCATGAATTCGAGGAGCGATATGCCACTGCCAGTGTCGGAGGCCGAAGGGGGCACAAGCGACACGGATTCAACCTTGCTCTCGGAAAGCTGCGTCTCGACATTGAAGAGACGGATGGAGTCAATCTCCGTGTCGAAGAAGTCGATACGGTAGGGGAGTTCTCCGGCGAAGGAATATACATCGAGAATCGAACCACGGCGTGCGAATTGCCCCGGTTCGTATACATATTCAACGGAATTGAAACCGAGCTCGACGAGGCGTTTCACCACGTCGGACATGGGGATGTGCTGCCCGACGCGAAGCGAGACTGTCTTGGCCGACAGGTCGTCGCGGTCGGCAACCTTCTCGGCAAGAGCCTCGGGGCATGTCACCACACAGCGCAGCGACTTTGACGAGGCAAGACGGTCGAGAACATCGGTGCGGAGAATCTGCGAGGGGGGATCGACCTGACCATACTTGATGTCGCGCTTGTAGCCGGAGGGGAAAATGGCCACGGCGTCCTCACCGGCGATGGCGCGGATGTCGTTATAGACATATCCGGCATCGGTGATGTCGTTGGCTACCAGAAGGAGCGGCGACTTGAGGTCAAGGGCCGCGAAGAGCATGGCAGGGGCACTCCCCGCGAGACCGGAAAGAGATATGCGGCGCACCTTCCGGTCGGCAAACAGGGCCGTGACGGCCTTAAGCCGCGACGGCGACGCAAATATTTCATCAGCCTCGCGCAGGGTCATTGCTTACGGAGAATCTTGTCGTAAAGGTCAGAATCCATTATTTCCTGAGCCGCCTTGAGAGCCTTGTCGGTGCGGAGGGCGTAGGCCGTCTTACCCTTATCATAGTAATAACGGCTTACAATCTCGGAGCCGAGATAATCGGTAATCTCATCGCGATGGGTGTTGAGGTCGCGGTCAAGGTCGTGAATGAGCAGCTTCTGGAGCGAGTCGAATGCGGCGGTAGTCTCTTCACCCATATAGCCCTCGTCGGTAGCAATCTCGCGGAGCTGCTTCATGGCCTCTTCCATGACGCGGTCGTACTTGAAGCGCTTCGGGTCGATGCTCTTCTTGAAGTCATCGTAGATTTCGTCGGTCACAACAAACTCGGTGGCCGGAGCGATAGTGGGGTGTTCGGCAGCGAAACGGGTAGCGTAATCGAAGCTCCAGTTGTCGCGCACAACGTTGTAGACCAAGCGGTTCACCTTGCCCCAGTCGATGGTGGAGTCGGGCACGAGGCCACCGCCGTCGCGGATGGTACGGCCGTGGAGGGTCTTGTACTCGTGGGTCAGGCTGTCGGGGATACGCGACACGGAACCGTCCTCGTTACGGTGGGCGTAGTCGAGAGCCTGTATAAGACGGCCGGAGGGGGTGTAGTATTTCGCCACAGTCACCTTGAGCACACCCGAGAAGGGGAGCGGGCGGGTGGTCTGCACCAGTCCCTTGCCGAAACTGCGGGAGCCGACGAGGACACCTCGGTCGAGGTCCTGGACAGCACCGGCGAGAATTTCGGAAGCCGAGGCGGTGGCACCGTCAATCAGGATAGCGAGAGGGATGTCGGGGAACAGAGGGGAGCGGGTGGTCTTGTAGACACGTTCGTCAGATGGGTTGCGGCCACGCATACGGACAACTTCCGTGCCTTTCGGCACGAAATAGCTGAGGATATCGACAGCACTCTCAACGAGGCCGCCGCCGTTGCCACGCACGTCGATGACGATGTTCTTCACACGCGGGTCGGCCTTGAATTCCTCAAGAGCCGTCTTGACCTCGGCCGGAGACTTGTTGATGAATGATGTGAGCTGGATGTAGCCGGTGTTGCCAATCACCGCATAATATGGCACAGAGGGCTGCTGGAGCAACTCGCGGGTGAGGGTGACGGTTACGATAGAATCCTGCACGTATGGACGCTGGAGGGTGATTGTGACCGGAGTGTTGGGACGGCCACGGAGCACCTTGGTGACATCGGCGCTGAGCTTGTGCGAGACATCGAGCGAGTCGACGCGCAGGATACGGTCGCCGGCGCGGATACCGGCGCGTGCGGAGGGAGAGCCCTCCATCGGCGCGGAGATATAAGTCGTGCTGTCACGGTCGAGGAGGTATGAACCGATTCCACCGTACTCGCCCGTGGTCATCTTCTGGAGCATCTCCTGGTCTTCGACGGGGTAATATTCCGTGTAGGGATCGACGGTTTCGAGCAGGGCACCGATGGCCTCCTTGAAAGCCCGGTCGGGGGCGATGGAGTCAACGTAGTTGTCCTGAAGCTCCTTGACGATGGCGTTGAAGGTGGTCAGGTTGCGGGCAAGAGCCGCGTCGCCGCTCTTCTTCTGGGCGAGAGCGCCGAGCGAGATGAGAGCCGCAAGGCAAGCGGGGAGTATCAGTGAGGATTTTTTCATTCTATTGTAACGTTGGAGAGGGGGTTAATGTTGGAGCTGAAGCTCCGCGCAAAAACAAATATTCGGGCTTCCGCCCTCACACTGCTCAGAAACTGCGGCAGAGGGGGGGGAAGACGCGGGGCGCAGCTGAAGCTTGCGCGCCGGGACAAAAACCGGACGGCGGAGAGAGAAGGGGGACGGACGGCGAAGGAGAGAAGGGGGGAGGGCCGGCGAAGGGGGAGAGGAAGGGTGATTGGCCGCCGAGGGGGAGAGGACTGACCCGGCGCCGCGATTACTCGGCGGGGGTAGGGGCCGGTGGGTGGGGGTAGTCTACGGTGTAGTGGAGGCCGCGCGATTCCTTGCGTTCGAGGGCCTGGCGCATGACAAGGTAGGCCACGTTGATGATGTTGCGGAGCTCGCAGAGCTGGCGGGTCGGTTTGGAACGGCGGAAGAGGTCCTCGGTCTCGCGGTAGAGGATGTCGAGGCGGTTCCAAGCTCGTTTCAGACGGAGGTCACTGCGGACTATGCCGACATATGTGCCCATGATAGCGTTTACCTCGCGCTCGCTCTGGGTGATGAGAACCATCTCGTCGGGGTGGTCGGTGCCTTCGTCGTTCCAGTCGGGAACATCGGTGCGGAGGTCATAGCCTCCGATCATGCTCTCGGCGTGGCGTTCGGCTGCGTCGGCGTAGACCACGGCTTCAATCAGTGAGTTGGAAGCGAGACGGTTGCCTCCGTGGAGACCGGTGCAGCTACACTCGCCCACGGCGTAGAGACGCTTGATGGAGCTTTCACCGTCGAGGTTGACCTTGATGCCGCCGCAGAGGTAGTGGGCAGCGGGTGCAACCGGAATCATGTCGCGGGTTATGTCGATGCCAAGCGAGAGGCATTTCTCGTAGATGTTGGGGAAATGACGGCGCGTCTGCTCCGGGTCCTTGTGGGTGACATCGAGGTAGACGTGGTCGGAACCAGCGAGCTTCATCTCGGAGTCGATGGCACGGGCCACGATGTCGCGGGGTGCAAGCGAGAGACGCGGGTCATATTTCTGCATGAATTCCTCGCCGTTGATGTCCTTGAGTACGGCACCGTAGCCACGCATGGCCTCGGTGATGAGGAACGAGGGACGGTCGCCGGGATGGTATAGAGCCGTGGGATGGAACTGTATGAACTCCATGTCCTTGACGGTGCCCTTGGCACGGTAGACCATGGCTATGCCGTCGCCGGTAGAGACGAGCGGGTTGGTCGTTGTGCCGTAGACGGCACCTATGCCGCCGGTGGCCATGACTGTGACGCGGGCGAGGAAGGTATCGACCTTTCCGGTCTCTTCGTCGAGGATGTAGGCACCGTAGCAGGTGATGTCGGGAGTGCGGCGTGTGACAATCACGCCGAGGTGGTGCTGAGTGATAATCTCGACTGCGAAGCGGTGGTCGTAGACATCGATATTCTTGTCGGCGCGGATGCGGGCCACGAGGCTCTGCTGTATCTCAGCACCGGTGTTGTCGGCGTGGTGAAGGATGCGGAATTCGGAGTGGCCGCCCTCGCGGTGGAGGTCGAAGGAGCCGTCCTCCTTCTTGTCGAAATCGACACCCCAGTCAATCAGCTCACGGATCTGCTGAGGAGCGTTGCGGACAACCTGCTCGACGGCGGCGGGATCAGAGAGCCAGTCGCCGGCAACCATGGTGTCGTGAATATGCTTGTCGAAGTCGTCGACTTCGAGGTTTGTAACCGATGCCACTCCACCCTGAGCGAAGTTTGTATTAGCCTCTTCGAGAGTTGATTTGCATATTATTGCCACCCGATGGCCGCGGCGTGCGGCCTTGAGCGCGAACGACATTCCGGCGATGCCGGAACCAATGACCAGATAGTCGTATTTTAGCGTCATTTTCTTTGAGTTATAATCAACTTGCAAAGGTAATAAAAAATTCGGGAAAACGAAAAGAGAATTTTGGGGAGGGGAGGGTGGATGGAGGTAAAGCCCGCAGGCTTTACCCACTCGACAGGGACGCTCGGGCAAGAAGGACGGGGAGAGGGACCCGGATTCGGGCTTCCGCCCTCACACAGCACCGAGGGGACGAGGGAGGCGCTACGGATGCAGACGGAGATAAGGGGAAGGAGAGGGACGGGATTCGGGCTTCCGCCCTCACACTGCTCCGAGGGGACGAGGGAGGATTAGGGGGTGGTTAGGGCTGGGGCGGTGATGGCGGCGGTGGCGGCTTCGGCTGTGGTTATGCCGGCGAGGACGGCTTTGGCGCGGAGGTGGTCGGGAGTAAGGGTCTCGGTCTGCTGCGGTGTCAGGTCGGGCAGGAGGGTGGTGAGGGCATCGGGGAAGATTTCGAGGGTCTCGGCGAGGATAAACCGGGCGGAGGGGTTGCCGAGGAGGGCGGCGCGGGCGAAGTATTCGTTGGCCTTGTGGTGGTCGTAGGGGACACCTCGGCCGCGTGAGTAGGCATGACCGAGAAGGGCGTAGATGCGGGCGAGGGTGGGGGTTTCTGTGGTGGTGAACGATGTGGAGGCTTCGGTCAAGGGGAGGAGGATTGTTGTGGCTATGGCCGGGGCACCCATGTTCCAGTAGCGGAGGGCTTCGGAGAGTGCTTCTTCCGGTGGGAAGTGGGTGATCCGGGGGCCGATGGTGTTGAGGAGTCGGAGCTCGGCATCGGGGAAGCCTGCGGCGATGGCGCTCTCATAGAGGTGGATGGCGCGGATGGTGTCGGGGGCAACGCCACGACCTTGCACGCAGAGATCGGCGAGGAGGGTCTGCGATTGGGGAAGGCCGGCTTCGGCGGCTTGAGTGAGGTAGATGACTGCGAGGGAGTCGGGCTTCGCCCTCTCACCGGACGAAAAAGCGGGGGGATTTAGGAGGAGGTAGGCGAGGTTGTGGGCGGCTTTGGGGTCGCCGGCGGTGGCGGCGCGGTGGAGCCAGTATTGAGCCGAGTCGGGGTTCTGGGGAATCAGGAGGGACTTCGGGCTTCCGCCCTCACACGGCTCCACGACCGAAGGAGACTGACCTGGGGAACACGGGCTTTCGCCCTCAGACTGCTCCACGGCTGAGGGAGACTGACCGGGGGAAAGCGGGCTTTCGCCTTCAGACAGCTTGGGGAGGGGGAAGCCGGTTTGGTAGAGGTAGCCGAGGTAGTTCATGGCGGGGGCGTAGCCGGCGTTGGCGGCGCGGCGGAGGAGGGAAAGGGAGCGGAGGGTGTCGGCGGGGATGGTGTCGAAGCCTTTTTCGAGAATGGCGGAGAGGCGGTACTGGGCTTCGGGGTCGCCGTTTTCGGCGCGCTGTTCGAAGGCGAGGAAAGAGCGGCGCGCCTCCGGAGACATTGCCGCGGAAGTGAGGGCCATGAGGAGCAGGAGGGTGTAAAGAAGAGATTTCATAGGGGCGGAGATTAGGAGGACACGAGGCGCAGCTGAAGCTTGCGCGCCGGAACAAAAACCGGACGCTGGGAGAGAGGGAGGAGAGAGCGGGAGGGAGCTGAAGCTCTGCACCGGGACAAATAACCGGACGGTGGGCGCACCGAGGAGGGGAAGGAGGAAGAGGAGAGAAGGTGGAGGCTCCGAGGAAGAGGAGAGAAGGTGGAGGCTCCGAGGAGGAGGAGGAAGGGGAGAGATGGTAGAGCCACGGAGAGAAGGTGGAGGCACTGAGGAGGTGAGAGCAGGAGGGGAGAGGGACCGGGTTATTTGGGGGTGAGGGTGACGAGGGGGACGAGCATTTCCTGGATGGAGATGCCGCCGTGCTGGAAGGTGCCGGTGTAGTATTGGACGTAGTAGTTGTAGTTGTTGGGGTAGGAGAAGAAGTCTTCGTTGAGGGCGAAGATGAAGGTGCTCGACAGGTTGGGGGCGGGGAGGCCGAACTTGCGGGGGTTGTGCATCTCGTAGACCTGACGGGGGTTGTAGTTGAGGTTTTTGCCGCATTTGTAGCGGAGGTTGGTGTTGGTGTTGCGGTCGCCGACCACTTTGATGGGGTTGTCGACGCGGATTGTGCCGTGGTCGGTGGTGACGATGACCTTGTAGCCAAGTTCGGAGAGGCGACGGAAGATGTCGATTGCCGAGGAGTGACGGAACCATGACTCGGTGATGGAGCGGTAGGCCGCGTCGTTGTTCGCAAGCTCGCGGATCATCTTTGACTCGGTACGGGCGTGGGAGAGCATGTCGATGAAGTTGAGGACAACGACATGCAGGGGCAGGTCTTTGGTGGAGTTGAGTTTCTGCATGAACTTCTCTCCGGCTGAGGAGTCGTTGAGCTTGGCGTAGGAGAATTTCTCCTTGCGGCGGAAGCGGTCGAGCTGTGTCTGTATCAGCTCTTCCTCGTGGATGTTGAGGCCTTCGTCTTCGTCTTCATCGACCCAGAGGTTAGGGTACATGTGGTGGATGTCGTAGGGCATGAGACCTGCGAAGATGGAGTTGCGGGCGTATTGGGTGGAGGTGGGAAGGATAGTCGTGTAGAGTTCTTCGGAGACGTTGAAGAACTCGGAGAGAAGCGGCTGGAGCACCCGCCATTGGTCGAGACGGAAGTTGTCTATGAGGAAGAAGCAGACTTTCTCGCCGTTGTCGAGGAGGGGGAAGACACGGCGGCGGAATATCTCGTTGCTCATGAGGGGATGGTCGTCGGTTGTGACCCACGACTCGTAGTTGCGCTTGACGAACTTGCAGAAGTTGGAGTTGGCGTCACGTTTCTGCATGAGAAGCATCTCCTCCATGGGGTTGTCAGTTTCGGAGAGCTTGATCTCCCAGCGCACGAGCTGGCGGTAGACATCCATCCAGTCTTCGATGGTGGAGGCCATGTTGATGAGCTGGGATATTTTGGAAAATTCCTGCTGGTAGTCGGACGAAGCCTGCTCGTTGACAATCTCGCGACTGTGGAGATTCTTCTTGATTGAAAGGAGAATCTGGTTGGGATTCACGGGCTTTATGAGGTAGTCGGCAATGCGGTTGCCGATGGCCTGGTCCATGATGTTTTCCTCTTCGGACTTTGTGACCATGACCACGGGGACCTCGGGGTGCCGCTCGTTGATGATGTCGAGGGTTTCGAGGCCGGATATGCCGGGCATGTTCTCGTCGAGGAGGACGAGAGAGAAGGAGTCGCGGTCGAGGGCATCGAGAGCGTCGCGGCCGTTGGAGACGGTGGTGAGGTCGTAGCCTTTTGTCTTGAGGAAGAGGATATGGGGCTTGAGGAGATCTATCTCGTCGTCGGCCCAGAGGATTTTATCCATGGTTCTTTGGGTTTAGGTGGTTATTGGGACTCGGTGCGCGACGGTTGTCGCGCCACACCCTGCGGGCCAAGCCCGCCAGACGCAGGGGAGCTTTCGGGCTTTGCCCTCTCACCGGACAAAAAAGAGCTGGTATTGCTACTCTTCGGTCGGCTCGGGTTCAGACTCGGGTTCGAACTGAGGGTCGGTCGGCTCAGGTTGCCCGGACTCGGGTTCGAACTGAGGGTCGGTCGGCTCAGGTTGCCCGGACTCGGGTTCGGGCTGAGGCTCGGTCGGCTCGGGCTGGGACTCAGTCGGTTCGGGCTGAGGCTCGGACTCGGGAGCGGGCGGGTCAGACAAGTCGGACGGGTCAGACTCTTCTGACGGGTCGGACGGGTCGGGGGCGGCTTCTGCTTCGAGAATCTGCTGCTCGGTTTGGTCGATGGCGGAGTCTTCTTCGAAGCGGAAGTATTCTTCAAATGAACGTCCCTCGCGGAGGAGAAGTTCAAAGTTGGCTTTGCTTATCATGATGGGCCGTACTCCCTCGGGGAGCTCGAAGCCTTTCTCGGCCATGACGGTGCGGTAGTGCTCAAGTTGCTTGAGGTTGCCGAAGCCTTTGACTATCAACAGGCCAACGTTGCCGAAGCTCATCGGTTCGAGGTCGAAGTCGCGTACCACGAACGAGGAGAAGTTAAAGCGTGCCACGTCGTAGAGCAACTGGTTGGCGCTCACGGAGTCGCGGGGGAACGCGAGCACAAGATATTGCGGGGCGTTGGGGTCGCGCTCGAAGTTCGCCGGCTGGCCATCCTCGCCGAGGGGTACGGAGTCGTTCGAAAGACGCATGTTCCAGATCATGCCGCGTGAATTGGAGAGTCCGGCCTTGGGCGTGCGTCCGGCACGTAGACCCTTCATGATTCCGCCGGCCATGTCGGTCATGTCGGTATCGGGGTAGCGTTCGAGGAGTGCGGTAAGTTGTTCCTTGAACTTGTCGGTGTTGTCTTCGGTGAGATATGAGAGAGCGTCGATGAAGATGAACTTGGGAAGAATCTTCGAGAGGGGGTAGTCTTTCTCCATCTCGGCAGTGAGGTTGTGTACGGTCGAGTTGTTGTCGGCCAGATATGCGTCGTAGGCACGCTGGTACATCTCCTCCTGCACCTCGTTCATGCGGCGCAGGTTGTCGAAGTAGTTGGGGTCGAGCATGGCCTTGCCGTAAGGGGACTCGGGGAATTCTTTCAAGATAAGCTGCCGCCAGCGTTCAGCCTCGGCCTTCTCGCCGCGACGGACTGCCATGAGGTACATGTTGTAATAGACATCGAGGCGGTAGATGTTGTCGGGATAGCGTTCCAACAGTTCATTGAACTCGCGGCGCGAAGCGGGATAATCCTCCAGCTTGTCCTTGAGTATGACACCCATGTTGTATAGACCTTCCTGAATTACATCGTTGGCCGTCTGGATTTCCTCCTCGGTCTTTGGAATCTGTTTCAGGTAATATTCAGGCTGATGCGGATCGTTCTCAGCGTCGAGCTTACGGCGGTTCTCCTCCTGCTGCTCGGGGGTGAGAGTGGAGTCGTTGGGAAGACCTTCGGCAGATTCGGAGTCTTCATCCTCGTCGTCGGGGTCGGAGAGCGAGAATGTCGACTTGTTGCGGCGGCGCCAGTCATCTTCGAGCTTACGGGCACCCCAGCGACGCTGGAACTCGTTCTTGCCTTGGTTCTTGGTCATGGCGTTGTAGAAGTACCATGACTTGTCGGAGTTCATCATGAAGGTATTGTTTGTACCCTCATTCTTGTTGATACCCTCCTGACCCTTGGCTTCCTGCTCGGCGAGATATTCGGCACGCTTGGCCTCTTCCTCCTCCTTTTTCTCCTTCTCGATCAGTTCCTTGGCGAGACGCTCCGCGACTTTCATCTGCTCCTCGGGCGAGAGTTTGGAGAGAGCGAGAAGAGAGTCCTGAAGCTCGACATTACCGGCATAGAGGGCAAGCTCGTCGAGGACGTCGCTGCGACGTTTGAGGAGCTTGTAATCGGGATAGGTCTCCGGTAGCTGCGGGACAGCCTCGGCGTAACATGGCTGAGCCTTGACATATTCACCCTGAGTGAAATAGAGATTACCGAGAGCGAGCTGCGCGAGAGCCTTGTCGATGCCGTTGCGGGTCGATTTCTCGACAGCGAGCCTGTAGTTCTCAAGAGCCTGGGCGGTGTCGCCGCGCGAGAGATAGAGATTACCGATGGCGTAATAAATCTGGTCGAGGAACTCGGCGTTTCGGGCATAGCGGGTCATGGCACGCAGCGAGCGCACCTCACCCTTGATGTTCGAGCCTTCGAAGACCTCGGAGCGCTTGATACGGGCGTTGAACTTGGCGCGGTAATCTGTCGAAGCTCCCGACCCGGCCTTCTTGAACGCCTGATAAGCCTGTTTCTTCTTGCCGAGGTTTGAATATAACTGGCCAAGAAGGAACCATAGGCGGTTCTTCTGGCTGCCGTGGGCATATTTAACCGCCTTCTCCACATAGGGGACGGCCTTTTCGAACTCCTTGGTGCGCACATAATAGTCACCCCAGGCGAGAGCGTAGAGATTCTTGAGATTATTGTTGACAAGGTCTTTCTCCTTGACGAGGTGCATGGCGTTCTCCGCCTCGTAGGTCCAGTCGAGCGCACTGTAAGAGAGCGACATCCAGAGGCGAGCCTCGGTGATGACCTGCGGGAGCCAGGTGAAATGTTTCGAGATATAGAAGAAGGTCGCTGCCGCTCCGGAGAAATCGCCGTTGTAATACTGCGCCTTACCCATGGTGAGCCATGAGTTATGGAGGAACGGGTTGAACTCGTCGCGGGCTCGGAACGCCTTTTCCTTGGGGGAAGAACCCTTTTTCTTCGGTTTTTTCTTGATGGAGTGCAGCTGGATAGACTTCTGCATCTTCTCGATGGTGCGGTTGAAGTCGCCCGTGGGCTGAGGGCGCTTCTGGTCAGCGCGAGCCTCGGCGGGATGAATGAGCATGGTGCGCGTGTAGTCGTCCTGATAGCCCGACTCCATGGCCTTCAGCTGCTCGTCATAGTGGGTCTTTCCGTTGAAATAGACGTTATAGCGGGTATTGAAAGCCTGCCACTGGCGCGACATGGGAGTATTCTTCTTGGTGCTGCAGGCCATGAAGAGGACAGGCAGCACAAGAATGACCAGGAACAATGTAAAAGACTTTCTGTAAATGCGCATGAAATTAAAACGCAAGCGGACTATTACTTATTATTGCGATTTTTTTTGTAATTTTGCCATATGCGAACAATTTTGAGTGTTTTGAGCGGACTGATGCTGCTCACGGGATGCGGAGCGTCGACCGGAAAGGCAGTGGCCGACAGCACCTCCGACGCGACGGAGGAGGTGCGGAAGGTGCCGGTGTTTGATGCCGACAGCGCGTATTCGTATGTGGAGCGTCAGGTAAAATTCGGATCGCGTGTGCCCAACACACCGGCTCACGAAGCGACAGCTGCATGGCTTGCCGCCGAACTGAGACGTCACGGCGCGGAGGTTACCGAACAGAAGGCAGATCTGCGTGCATTTGACGGCACGATACTTAAATCGACCAATATAATGGGGAGCTTCAACCCCGGCGCGGATAACAGGCTTCTGCTTCTGGCGCACTATGACACGCGTCCGTGGGCAGATGAAGACCCCGACGAGGCCAACCACAAGAAAGCTCTTGACGGCGCGAACGACGGTGCGAGCGGCGTGGGCGTGCTGCTTGAGGCAGCCCGTGCGATAGGGCGGGAGAACCCCGGGGCGGGGATAGACATACTCTTCGTTGACTCAGAGGATTATGGCACCGAGGGGGATGACACAAGCTGGGCACTCGGAGCGCGCTACTTCGCCGAGAACCCGATAAAACCGGGCTACCGTCCGACACGCGCCGTGCTGCTCGACATGGTGGGCGGCAAAGGGGCAATTTTCCCCGCCGAGTACTTCTCGCGGCAGTCGGCATCGGCCCTGGATGACGAGTTCAGACGTGCGGCTGATGTTGCCGGACACGGAGAGCTGTTTCCGAGAGTGTTCGGAGGAGCCGTCACCGACGACCATGTGGAGCTGATCAAGCATGGGATACCGGCGATAGACATCATAGACTACCGCGTGAACGAGGGTTTCTGCCCGACGTGGCACACCATGGACGACAACATGGACAACATAGACCGGGAGACACTCCGCGCGGTGGGAGAATCATTAATGCAATTTATTTACAACTAAGGATATGGATTTTATACAGGAACTGACATGGCGCGGCATGGTACACACCATGATGCCCGGAACAGATGAACAACTCAAGAAAGAAATGACGACCGCCTACCTGGGAATCGACCCGACGGCGGACTCACTGCATATCGGCCACCTCTGCGGAGTGATGATGTTGCGTCACTTCCAGCGTTGCGGCCACAAGCCCCTGGCACTCATCGGAGGAGCCACCGGCATGATCGGCGACCCCTCAGGCAAGTCGGCCGAACGCAACCTGCTCGACGAGGCCACCCTGCGTCACAACCAGGAGGCAATCAAGAAGCAGCTTGCCAAATTCCTTGACTTCGACAGCGACGCGCCCAACCGCGCCGAGATGGTGAACAACTACGACTGGACCAAAGACGTGACCTTCCTCGACTTCGCACGCGAGATCGGCAAGCACATCACCGTGAACTACATGATGGCCAAAGACTCAGTGCAGAAGCGTCTGAACGGCGAGGCCCGCGACGGTCTGAGCTTCACCGAGTTCACATACCAGCTTCTCCAGGGTTTCGACTACTACACCCTCTACAAGGAGCGCGGCTGCCGCCTGCAGCTCGGCGGTTCAGACCAGTGGGGTAACATCACAACCGGTACAGAGCTTATCCGCCGCAAACTCGGCGGCGAGGCATACGCCCTGACATGCCCGCTGATCACCAAAGCCGACGGCGGCAAATTCGGCAAGACCGAGAGCGGCAACGTATGGCTCGACCCCGAGCGCACGTCGCCCTACAAGTTCTACCAGTTCTGGCTGAACGTAAGCGACAGCGACGCCGAGAAATATCTGAAAATCTTCACTTTCCTCACACAAGAGGAGATTGCCGCCCTCGCCGAGGAGCATGCGGCCGACCCGGGACAGCGCCCCATGCAGAAGCGACTCGCCAAAGAGCTGACCACAATGGTACACAGCGAGAAAGACTATGAGGCCGCAGTCGAGGCGTCGGCAATACTTTTCAGCAACAAGGCCGCAGAGGCACTGCGCAACCTTGACGAGCGCACGTTGCTCGACGTTTTCGAGGGTGTGCCGACTTTCCAGATTTCGAAGAGCGAGCTTGAGGCGGGCATTCCGGTGCTTGACCTGCTTGCGGTGAAAAGCCAGGTGTTCCCCTCGAAAGGAGAGGCGCGCAAGATGGTACAGGCCGGCGGCGTGAGCGTGAACAAAGAGAAGCTGACCGACCCGGCGGCTACGGTCAACGCAGACTCGCTGCTCGGCGGCAAGTATATCCACATACAGAAGGGAAAGAAACAGCACTTCCTTCTGGTGGCAGAATAAAAAAGCGAGGTAAGAGAGACCCGGAAAGCGGCAGCGCAGACTGACGCTTTTCGGGCTTCCGCCCTCACACTGCTGCGGGAGACGGGGGAAAGCTACGGGGGGATCGGGGCTGCCGCCTTTACGCGGCTTAAATTCAACAGCTATTTTCATGGGAAAACTTGCCGGAATTTTGATTGGAGCGGTTACCGCACTGGCGGTCGGGTTTAGCCTGACAGTACAGGCCGCGGGCTACGATAAATCCGGCTATGACAAGCTCATGAACTTAGAGACAAAAGACCTTTATGCCAAAGCAAAGGCTCTGGAAGCGTCAAAGCCCGACAGCGCACTTCTGTTCTATTCCATAATCGGTGGAAGATATGGAGTAGGGATGAAAGATGACGATAAAAAAATCTGTATCGAGGCTCTACTTAATAAGGGGCGCATATATTTCTATAATTATTACAACCTGCCCTATACATACGAAAGTCTGTCGGATGCAAAGGAAATCGCTGAAAAGGAGGGGATAATCTGCCCGGCACTCAATATGCAGCTCGGCATACTCTACCAAACCATAGGGGAGCCGGCGGCAGACCGTAAAGCAGAGAAACTTGCATTCATAAATTACCGCAGGGGACTTGCAGGCGCCATCGACATCAAAGATGAGAGAATAGCAGATGCGTCGATGTCGAACCTTCTCTATCTGTCGTACATGAACGACAAGATTGGCACCATACAAGAGGACTGGGCATCGTATATGCGCTTCCGCTCGCCGTCTCCGAACACACGTTTCATCTACAACCAGGCCATGTACCGGGCCTTGACCCTACTCAAGCAAGGCAATCAGTCGGCAAGCATCGAGGTATTCGATTCGCTCATCAACCATCTCAAGTACGACGACAATATGATAAGGTACCGGTTAGGTGCCTACTTGGGACAGGGATACGCCATGATGCAGCAAGGAGACTACCGGAGGGCAATCAACACATTGCAGATACCGCTGAAGATAGCACGCGACGAGAATCTGAAAGATGTCATCATGGATGTGTACGGGCATCTGGCCACTTGCTATGGTAAAATGAACGACAGCATAGGTCAGCTTGCGTATGAAAACAGATGGATAAAGCTAAAAGACAGTCTGATAAACTACAGTCAGCTGTCAAGACTGGAGGAAATGCGCAAAGGCCGCGACCTGAGAAAATATGAGGAACAGATGGTCATAATCGAGACCAAGCGGCAGACCCAGCAGACCATCCTGCTTGTCTCAATCGGTTTCTCAGCAGGAGTACTGATTCTGCTGATAATCCTTTACAACCGCAATAAGCGTCTGAACCAGACGAACCTTGCCTTGTATTCGAAAAATGTTGACATCCTTGAGCAGAACGAAAAAGAGAAACGGCTCCGCGTTGACTATGAGCGCGAGATAGAGGCGCTGCGAAAAGATCCACAGGGTGAGCTGGGCGCACCAAAATACCGCAACAGCACACTTGATGAGAAGGATAAGACAGAGATTGCCGAAGCCATAGTGAATCTTATGGAAACCGGCGAAGAATATCTTAATCCGGACTTCACACTTGACAGGCTTGCTGAATTATCGGGGTTCAAGCCCAAGCTGATATCGCAAGTCATCAATGAAAAGCTTGGCCGGAATCTGAACAGCTTCATCAACGAGTACCGTATACGCGAGGCATGCCGCCGCATCAGAGACATAGAGACCTACGGAAATCTCACCCTCGACGCGATCTCGAAGAGCGTAGGATTCAGAGCGAGGTCATCATTTTTCAACGCTTTCAAGAGCTTCACCGGACTGACACCATCGGAATTCCAGAAAATCTCCGCGAACGAGCGCAAGAAGCCATAACACACTAATTACAAAATACTTACCAGCGAAAACCACATCTTTCCAAATTGTTTTTGTGTCCGTAATCGCGATTACGGACACAATTGGCATGAAAATATTTGCCTATTGAAATGCCGTGACCTAATTTTGGCACCGTAAACCATATTCACCTAAAACATCAACTTCTATGAGAAAAAGAATCCTTGGAAGTTTACCCATTGCAATCGCACTTATGTCGATACCATTTGTTGCCAAAGGGGAAGGCCCGGGCTATATGGTGGTTGTCGACAAAGAGGGGCAACAGTATGAGACTGCCATCCCTGATGTGGCGAAGGTAGACTTCGACACCTTCTCGTTTACGGTCCAGACAAAAAGTGGAGACCGGACGACGTATGACTATGAGAAAACAGCAAGAATCAATCTTGCGGCCAGCAGCGGTATCAGCCTGCAGGAGAAAGATGTCAACCTTGCCGTATGGCCTATACCTGCAACAACAACACTGAACGTGAGAGGGGCCGCCACAGGCTCAATTATACGCATCTACGACATGAGCGGAGCCGAGCGGATGACATGCGCGACCAAAGATGGCATCACGAGCCTCGACGTGTCAGGACTCACAGCCGGACAATACATACTGCACACAGGTAACACATCAGTCAAATTCATCAAAAAGTAATCGATATGAAAAGAAATATACTGCTAAAATCCATATGCGCAGCCCTTATGGCAGCGTTCACACTGCACACGTACGCACAGGACAAAATATATCTGGTAAAAGACAATGTGATTGTAGCCACCTACGGAGTTGACGAGGTGGATTACCTCACCTTCGACCCGGCAGGACTGATTCCCTCGGAAGATTTTGTCATCACAATCGAGGAGACCACGCCGACCTCAGTGACCTGGACAGTAACCCCGACCGACGCGGACATGTACTACTATTCCGCAGTGTATACGGAGGCGAGTCTGACAGACAGATTCGAGAACTCCGTTGAAAAGATGGCCTCGACGCTCTACAACGACATGGGATTCATAGCCGGCATGGCAGGCATGGATCTCGACACCTTCATGAAAGAGCAGGTTCTGGCAAAGGGCACGCGTACGTTCGCCGACTATCAGCTTGGCCAGAGCTCTGATTACTGTCTGGTGGTGTTCGGCTGCACACCCTTGGGAGAAGTCACAACCGAAACCTACACCTCACTGAAGTTCTCGACCCCGGCTGTTCCTTCCACAAATCTCACAGTCAATTTCGAGATAAACTGCAACGGATCCGATGTGACAATAAAGGGCACCCCCTCAGACGACACGGTAAGATACTGTATGACAGTGGCAAAAACAGATGAAGGCTTTGATGCACAGGAATATATCAACACACTGATATGGCGCGGACAAGTACTTGGCAAGACACAGGAAGAGATAATTGCGGCGAACACCGTGACAGGCGTTGTAACAAACAGGTATGAGCTTGAACCCAACACATCCTATACTGTCTACGCCATGTCTGTATCGGAAGACGGGGTTGTCAATTCAGATGTCAGCCAGACATCTTTCACAACGCAGGGAGTGCTACATTCAGACAATACGTTCACAATCGACATAACAGAAGTCACGGCCAAAAACGTCACCTTCACAGTAACTCCGACCAACGACGACAGTTATTCAATCGGCTGGTATGCCGTATCGGAAGCGGAGGGACTGAGCGATGAGGAGATGGCCCAGCAATTCATCGATACGAAAGCTATGACCGCAGACTTCTTCATCCGTACAGGCACAAGCACCTACGAACTGACTAATCTCGAACCTGACACGGAGTATTACCTGTTCGCCTACGGTTACAAACAAGGAGAAATCAACACAGCACCGGAAAAAGTAACATTCACCACCGGAAGCCTTTCCGATCCATCCACATGGACCGCGACATTCGGAGAGGTAAGACTCGATGGCAGAAAGGCACAGGTCAATATTGATGTAAATCAGGAGGATGTGCTGTATGTATGGAACGCAGTAGACGCGAGCGGCACGGAAGAGCAGGTCAAGGAGGCGCTGACAGCCCAGTACAACCGCTACAAAGACCAAATGGGTCTTAACTACGTAGAGATGAATGGCATATATGGTTCAAAAGAAGTAACATTCGAAGGAATCGAAGAGGGTCAGAGCTACAAGTTCTTCGCAGTGGTAATGAACGCCGAAACCGGAGAATTCGAGACCCAGGTATTCTTCAGCGAGCCGTTCTCAAGATAAAGAGACCCGGAGACACACTTAAATAATAAAATTCCGGCGGATTATGTAATCCGCCGGAATTTTATTATTTTTGCAAAAAAAAGAATACTCACCGCTCAAAATCTAACTTCATGAAACGACTCGTCAGAAGTGCCATAATTATTACATTAAGCGTCTTTGCCATCCTGTTGGCGGGGGTGTTCGGCAGCGGGTGCTCGCGCGGTTCAGACCAATCAAAAGGGCTTGACGAGCTTTACCGGCAGGTGGACATGGAGATTGAGAAGAGCAAGGTCTATATGGCCGACAAAGAGCGGCGTATCGATGGCCTCAGGAAAAGACTCGGAGCGGAGAAAGATACGGAGAGACGGCTGCGTATATATGACAACCTGATTGCTGAGTATGAGTCGTATATCAGTGATTCGGCGCTTTATTATGCCTCGGAGGCCCAGAAGTTGGCGGAACAGATGGGGAACGTGCGCGAGGAGCGGCGTCTTCAGATAAAGAAGGCCGATGTCGCTTCGCACGCCGGCTTGTTTACCGAGGCACACGAGATGCTCGGCGCCGTGCCACGCACCTCGCTTGACAGTCTGCTGTTAGCCAACTATTACGCCACCTACAGTTCACTTTACCAGTATGAGTGCGAATATCTTCCCGAGGGGGAATATTCTGCACGCAGCAGCCAGTTGCGCAATATCTACATAGACTCGCTCATGAGCGTCTCAGACCCCGAGTCGTTTGAATATCTGAGCAACTGGGCGGCTCCGGAAATTACCAAGGGGAACTATGGCGAGGTCAAGAAACGACTGGAGGAGAACCTGCTGAAGTATGAGCCGGGAACGAGACAATATTCCATCCTGGCCTCGATAATGGCTTTCATGTATCAGCAGATGGGGAACGAGGATGAGCAGAAACGGTATCTGTCGATGACGGTCATATCGGATATACAGGGAGCCGTGAAGGAGAACATGGCTATCCGGGAGCTTGCAACCCAGGTTTTCGAGGATGGCGACATAGACCGTGCCAACCATTATCTGAAAGTTAGTTTCGACGATGCGAACTTCTTCGCGGCCCGTATGCGAAATGCCCAGTCAAGCCGCATGCTGCCCGTCATAGACAAGGCATATGACACCCGTCAGAAGGAACAGCAGACACGCCAGCGGATAATGCTCTATATAATCAGCGGCCTGTTATTGGTTGTGATTATCGGTGTGGTCTTTATACTGAAACAGGTCAAACGTGTGCAGGAGGCGAACCGGAGGGTGAACAAGAGCAACGAGGAGCTATCCGCGATGTCGGAGAAACTGCGCGAGATGAACGGCACCCTTGAGGAGACCAACGAGGCTCTGAAGAAATCCAACCACACTACAGAGGAGTATGCCGGACTCTTCATGGAGTTCTGCTCGCTCAACATATCGAGCCTTCAGAAATATCATCTCGCACTGCGCAACCTCGCCGTTCAGGGAAATGTGAAAGGGATACTGAAAAAGCTGGACTCGGGCGATGTGACAGCTGACGCGCTGAAGGTGTTCTATTCAAAATTTGACGAGGCGATATTGAATATCTATTCTTCGTTTGTGGAGAAGGTGAACGCGCTGCTGCTGCCTGACGGGCAGATTGTGCTCAAGAGCGGAGAGCGGCTCAACACCGAGCTGCGTGTGCTGGCACTGATACGCATCGGTATTACTGACAGCGAAAAGATCTCGCAGTTCCTGCGGTGCTCGATTTCCACCATCTATACTTACCGGTCGAAGCTGAAGAGACGGGCACTGAACCCCGAAGGGTTTGAAAACGAGGTGATGGAGATTTGAGAAAAGTTCGGCGGGGGTTCGGCGGAGCTACATATGGGTCGAAAAGGGGTTTGATTTTTGAGGGTTCTTTCTGACATTAATTAGCTGATATACTTGTGATTGATATTTTGATTTATTTTGATTTTCTTTTGATGGATTTGACTTGGTGATTTTTATTGCCGAATTTTGCAATGCAAAGCAGGCGGGAGGGGGACCGGTGCGCGACGGTGGTCGCGCCACACCCTGCGGGCCAAGCCCGCCATGCTACGCAATGGTAGGTTTCTACTGAAACAGACCGGAAACATCAAAAACAACTGATAACGGCTGAGCGGTGACGACAACAGACAACCGATAACGGCTGACGGTAATGGCAACTGACAACCGTTGATGGCTGACAGCCGGGCAGTAACAACAACCGATAGCAGTAACAACAACTGACAAGAAGTGATAACAACTAAACAACAATAACTTCAACATGAGAACTCAAACTGGAAAATGGTGCTTGACAGGCGGAACCGGAAAACGGAGCCTGGCGGGCGGAACCGGAAGAATGCGAGCCTGGACGGTCGGAATGCTGACTGTTCTGGCCATGCTGCTTGTGCCGTCGGCATGGGCGGCGCAAGTCAATATCAAGGGTTGCGTGAAGGATGCTTCGGGCGAGCCCCTTATTGGTGTGACGGTGCTCGTGAAAGGCACCGCAAAGGGCACATCGACCGACATCGACGGTAATTATACACTCACCGATGTGGCCGACAATGCAACCCTTACCTTTACTTATGTAGGTTACAAGCAGGTGAATGAATCTGTGAAAGGACGCACCACAATCGATATCATGATGTCGGAAGACAGCGCGATACTTAATGAAGTGGTGGTTGTCGGTTACGGTTCACTGAGCCGCAAGGAGGTCTCAAGCTCAATCGTGCAGGTTGACAAGAAAGACTTCAACCAGGGCGCGATGAACAATGCCATGGAGATGATCTCGGGCAAGGTAGCGGGGCTGAATGTATCTACTCAGGCTGCGGCTAACCCCAACGGCTCCTCATCACTCCAGATCCGCGGCGCGGCATCGCTCAATGCCGGTTCAGAGCCGCTCATCGTGATCGACGGTGTGGCCGGCGGAAATCTCCGCAACCTGTCGCCGCAGGACATCGAATCGATGTCAGTGCTCAAAGACGCGGCCTCGGCTGCCATCTACGGTACACGCGGCGCGAACGGTGTGATTCTCGTAACCACCAAGAAAGGCTCAGGCACAGACTGCACTCCCACCATCACATACGATTCATATGTATCGATGGCATGGGCCAATGACAAGCCGGAGGTTCTGTCGGCTTCGGAATGGCGGTTGGCCCGCCGAGGCAATGACTACGGCGCATCGACCGACTGGTATGACCAGATCACCCGCGACTATGCCTATGACACAAACCAGTATCTGTCAATCGACGGAGGTCTGGCGAAAGGTGGCTACTACAGCGCATCGGTCAACTGGAAAAAGGCCAACGGTCTCGACATAGCTTCAGGCCGCGAGGAATTCGGCGGCCGCGCAGCCGTATCGGCCAACGCCGTTGACAACCATCTGCGTTTCTCCGCCACTCTCAACGCACGCCGTGTGAAAGAGAAATATGGCAACGACGGCATGTTCGACACCGCCCTCGGCATGAACCCGACAATACCCGTCTACAACAGCGACGGCTCATTCTATCAGGCCACATCCCCCTCAGGTATATGGAACCCGGTAGGAGCGCTCATGCTGACAGACAACCGTCACAACCGCACATACCTTCTCGGCACAGCCGACGTGCGCTACAACATATTCTCGGACGAGCACAACAGCGTATCGACAACCCTCTCCTATTCTTACCAGCTTGAGCAGGACCGTTACGACTATTATACACCGTCGAACTCAAGCGAGTCATACTGGGCGCAGGTTGACGGTATAGCACGCATAGAGAACAACACCACCTTCACCAACGGACTGGAGTGGATTGCCAACTACAACTGGCACAACGACTGGAACGACATCAAGTTCGTGGGAGGTTACTCATATACCAACACACAGTGGGAAGGAAACGGCATGAGCAATCAGGACTTCCCCTACGACTCACCCAAATACTGGGGTATCGGCACCGGTACATACCTGTCGGAAGGCAAGGCCACCATGTGGGCAGGCAAATCAGAATACACAATCGCCGGTTTCTTCGGCCGTGTGAACTACGCATGGAAAAACATGCTCTTCGCAGCCGCATCGGTGCGCTACGAGGGATGTTCCAAATTCGGTGTAGACCGCAAGTGGGGAACCTTCCCCTCGGTATCGGTGGCATGGGAAATCGCAGAGATGCCGTTCATGCAGCCCGTATCGGATGTGGTACAGAGCATCAAGCCCCGTATCTCATATGGTGAGACAGGCCGCTGCGACTTCGACCCCTACCTGACACTCGTGACCTACTCGCCGACCAACAACAACTATCTGATGGATGGTGAATGGGTGCCGGGTTACAACCCGACCAACAACTCCAACCCGCTCCTCGCATGGGAGAAGGCCACCTCGCTCAACATCGGTGTTGACTTCATGTTCTGGAACCGTCTGCACGGATCGATTGAATATTTCGACCGCCGTTCTAAAGACCTCCTCTACACCTATACCGCCCCGCAGCCGCCATATATCTACAACGACATCATGGTCAACGTGGGAACAATCAAGAACTACGGCGTGGAGCTTTCATTGACAGGCGACATAGTTGTCAACCAGCCCTTCACATACTCGACCACAGTAAACTATGCCTACGGCCAGACCAGGATGACCAAACTCTCCAACGACATCTACAAGGCGGCCTACGTAGACCTCTACCAGAAAGCAGGTATGGGTACGACCGAATACTACTTCCGTGTGGAAGAGGGAGGCAAGGTAGGCCAGTTCTTCGGCTTCGAGGCTGCCGGACTTGACGAATTCGGGAACATCATGATATATAACAAAGATGGCGAGATCGTACCGGCCAGCAGCGGCCAGCCCGACGACAAGCGTTACATCGGCAACGGCGCACCCGAGCACTTCCTGTCGTGGAACAACAACATGGCATGGAAAGGCTGGGACCTCAGCCTCAACTTCTCGGGAGCATTCGGATTCGACATCTTCAACGTGCGCCGCGCCAATATGGGTTACTCCGGTTCAGGTTCCGACAACGTGCTCCGCAGCTCCTATCTCAAAGACCGCGACGTGAAGAACACCGGCGGTGTGATCTCCTCATACTTCCTGGAGCGCGGAGACTACTTCAAGCTCGACAACGTGACACTCGGTTACACCTTCAACTTCAAGAACCGCAAAATCATGGACAAACTGAGACTCTACCTGTCGGCCAAGAATCTCTTCACACTCACCAAATACACAGGCAAGGACCCCTCGATGGTCCCCTCGACCGGAATCACCCCCGGAGTTGACGCTTCGGACGCATATCCTTCGGCCACTCAGCTTGCATTCGGTGTGACACTCAGTTTCCGTTAAACCAGAAAGACAAGAAATCAATGAAAGCATTCAAATATATGGCATCGGCCTTGGCAGCCGTTGCAATGACCATAGGTGCAACGTCTTGCACCGACCTCGACGAGGTTACCTACGACCGGATCGACGCTTCTGCCTACTATCAGGATGAGGCCAGCGTGAAAGGAGCTTTGTCGGCCATCTATTACAGAGCTACCGAGGGCTTCTTAGAGTACTTCTGGTACCTGAACGAATATCCCTCCGACCAGATAGCATGGCGCACATGGAACGGCGGCGCGTGGGGCTGGGACGATGCACAGAAATTCGTGCTCTCGACCCACACATGGAACTCCGAGGCGACCTATATCAAAGACGCATGGGAGAAAGCCTGGCTTGTGATCGGCCTCTGCAACAACGTGATCGCCGACCTTGAGGAAATCGACCCGGCGACCCTGAAGATGACCGACGCACAGCTCAAGGCGTACATAGCAGAGGCACGCACCATGCGCGCATGGGCATACTACAACAACTTCGAGCTCTGGGGAGGCGCACTGCCTATCTTCACCGCCAAGGGTGGAGAAATTCCCGGCTCGGCCGACGCAGACTTCAACACCGGCTGCAAGGTTGTCTGGAATTTCATCGCCGACGAGCTCGACGATTGCGTTGACGACATGCTTAAAGAGGATGGCAGCAGCGCGACACGCGGCCGCATGAACCAGATGGTGAACCGCATGATCAAGATGCGTCTTCTGCTCAACTCCGAACTTTGGGCCGGAGAAGACCGATATGCCGAATGTGCCGCACTCTGCAACGAGATGCTGTCGGGAAAATACGGCACATATGACCTCGCCTCGGATTACCGCAAAATCTACAACATCGACAACATGAGCTGTCCGGAAGTAGTGTTTGCCTTCGCCCAGGATGAGACACAGATGTGGACCAACGACCGCCGCAACACACCGTTCCTGCCCTATAATGCCGACGAACTGTTCGGCTGTGAGCTTTACGGACATGCGGGCTGGAACTGCGTGTGCCTCGTACCCTCGAAAGACAACAGCGGCACACTTCTCCCCAACGGAGGAACTTCAGACCCGAAGAGCTTCATCTTCGACTATGGCGACAAGCTCGGCGCCGTGATGGACCGAATCTCAGACAAAGACATCCGCAAGCAGCAGCACGCCGTGGACGATTCAGGCAACTGGCAGGGCAACTTCCTGATCGGCACACAATACTCACGTGCCACAGGCGAGCCCCTGGAAGCCGACGCAGACCGTCAGGGAGAGCCGCTTGTATACGTGGACCAGGTAGGTACGTTCAAGAACCTCGGCCGCAACCTTGAGACAGTCATGAGTCCGCGCTGGGGTGAGACCAACTCCGGAATCCGTCTGATCAAATATCCGATGTACCCGTCGACAGTAGCCAAATGGACCAACTCGGCCGAGGTAGAGTTCCGCCTTGCGGAGGTTTACTACACACTCGCCGAGTGCGAGCTCCGCGCCGGCAACTCAGGCGAGGCCAAACGTCTCGTGAACCTTGTGCGCGGACGTTACTTCACCGACAAGAACGAGATCGAAAACCCCGGCCCCGGCTTCACGCAGTTCGACCTTGACTGGATGCTCTCGGAGTGGGGTATCGAGTTCCTCGGCGAGGGACGCCGCCGCCGCACTGACCTGCGCCGCTTCGACAAATTCACCCAGGGCCAGTGGTGGTTCTTCGGCCGCGCCACAGAGAACGACCGCGACCTGCCCGCCAAGCGCGACCGCAAATATGAGTGGTACCCGCTGCCCCAGACCGCGCTTATGGTGAACCCGGGCCTCGTGCAGAATCCCAACTACTAATACCAGTAACAGACAAACCAGATGAAAAAGACATATATATCGATTCTGATGACACTGCTCATGCTGCCGTTGCTGGGAGCATGCAGCAAGGAAGATATAATCTTCGACGCGGAACTTCCACAGTTCCCGACCCGCGAAGGCTATCAGCTGCTTGAGGTGATAGTTCCGCAGGGCACACTCCCCACCGACCACATCTACCTTGTGGGAGAATTCAACGGAGGAGAGGAAGGCGCTGTCGGCAATCCCTTATGGGAGCTTGAGAAAGCCGCCGCCACCGATGCCAAGTGGGGAATCTACGTGAATCCCGCCGACCTCAATGGCGGCTCGCTCGCAGACGGCTACTACTTCGTTTCGAAAGACCAGGGAGCCGAATGCGACATAGACAAGGCACCGGTACTTCACACCGAGGCACCCGCGACAGGAAGCCGCATAAACGTAAGCGTAGCCAAATGGGTGAACGGATTCAGCAGCGGCGACGATGAGGAGATTGTACATGACGGTCATGTGATCTATGTGGTTGACAACAGCGGTTACGAAGACCTGTACATGTACGCCTGGGGCGACACCGAGGCATTCGGCGCATGGCCCGGCATGGCACCGACCGGAAACGAGATGGTCGATGGAGTCATGATGAAATACTTCGACACCGGAGCCGGCAACGCAGGCTTGAACCTCAACCTGATCTTCAACGACAACAACGGCAACCAGCTTGCAGACTACAGCGTGACGCTCGACAAGGACTACTACCTTGAGCTGACACCCGACGGCGTGGTGGAATATGACCCGGCCGGAAGCGTGGAGCATGACGGATTCGCAGTGTTCGTGTACGACCAGAGCGGATGGGATGACCTCTACCTCTACATGTGGGGCGACACCAACGACCTGAACGGCGCATGGCCCGGCATGGCCGTGACCGGCACACAGACCGTGAACGGAGTGACCTATAAATACTTCGACCTCGGTGCAGCCAACGTCGGCCAGAACGAGCATGTCATACTCAACGACGGCAACGGCACACAGATTGACGACGCTGTGGTGTTTGCATGTGACCGTGACGTGTACATCGAGCTGAAAGATGGCAAGGCCACCGAAATCGACCCGGCCACCTACCAGCCCTCGGGCGACACTCCGGTTGACCCCGGCACACCCGACGAGCCCAACACTCCCGAAGACCCGGACGCGACCTACTACAGCATCTATGTGGAGGACAACACCGGATGGGACAGCCTCTACATCTATGCGTGGGGAGACAAAGAGGTGTTCGGCGGATGGCCCGGACGCGAGTGTGACAAAGTGACCACAATCGCAGGTGTGACCTACAAGGTGTGGAACGTAGCAGGTGACGGTGAGACCGAGAACCTCATCTTCAACGACAACAACGGCACCCAGTATGACGCCGCCACCATCACACTCGACAAAGACTATACCTTCAGCGCCGAAACCGGTTCGGCGATAGCCAAAATAATCAAGAGAAGAAAATGAAAGCAGGATATATCGGCAAGGCTTTTGCAATAGCCCTTGCAGCGACAGGACTCGCAGCCTGCGAGTCGAACAATATGGAGATGCCCGCGAATCCTTCCGCCCCCGCAGTCGGGGCGGAGGTATCGCAGGAGGTCATCTATCAGGCCAACCCCCGTTTTTTCGCCAACGACAACTGTCTGGCCGCCCTCACCGCCCAGGTCAAGGATATAGCCGCCATGGGTTGCGACGTGCTCTGGGTGATGCCCGTGCAGCAGCCCGGCGAGAAAGATGCCATCGGCTCCCCCTACTGCATACGCGACTACAAGAGCGTCAACAGCAAGTACGGCACCATGTCCGACTTCAAGGCACTCGTCGAGGCAGCCCACGGGGCAGGCATGAAAGTGATGCTCGACTGGGTGGCCAACCATACGGCCTGGGACCACAGCTGGACTACGGAACATCCGGAATATTATGTGCGCGACGCAGCCGGTAACATACAGCAGGCTTCGGTGTGGAGCGATGTGGCACAGCTCGATTTCAGCAACCCCGATACAGAGGCCGCGATGATCGACGCGATGAAATACTGGGTGGAGCAGGGAGACATCGACGGTTTCCGCTGCGACTATACAGACGGACCGGGCCATGAGTTCTGGTCACACGCCATCGAAGCACTCCGTGCCGTGAAACCTGAACTGGAGATGCTTGGCGAGACAGCCGACACAGGCTACTATGCCGACGGCTTCGACAAAATTTATGACTGGAACTTCGCGCCCGCGATGTCGGGAGTGTTCAACGGCGGCAAACCCGCCGACCTCTTCAGCAAGGCGGCCGAGACATGGAAGAATGTACCCGAAGGGAAGGATCTGCTCCGCTACACTTTCAACCATGACTTCGCGGCAGAGAACAGCATAGAGGGCACCTACGGCTCAATCGAGGCCATACCTGCCGCATATGTGCTGACAGCCATGCTCAACGGCACGCCGATGATCTACTCTGCGATGGACGCCGACAATCTGAGCGGCACACTCAACTTCTTCAACTACCAGCCGATGACATGGTCGGCCACCAAACGTGCGGAGTTCAAGGCCATCAACGCGGCATACCGCACGACAGCCGAAGTGAGACGCGGCGAGCTTACCACCTATGCCAACGCCAAGGCGGCAGTGTTCACACGCGCCACACCCGAACAGAAGATGCTCGTGATGGTCAACACCACCGGCAGCGAGCAGAGCGTCAAGACCCCGATCACATTGGCGGGAGAGACCATGACCGACCTCTTGAACGGTGGCGAGACAACCGTGCCGACCGTCATGACACTCGACGCATACGGTTACGTAATATACATGAAATAAACTTTTCAGAAGGATAAAACATGAGAATAGGAATCTTATCGTCTGTACTGCTCGCCGCCGCTACCACAGCGGCGGCGGCAGACCTGACATCGCCGTCGGGAGCATTCGCTCTGACCGTGGATGTGGACGGTGCGGGAACCCCCGTCTATTCACTCACATACAAAGGGAAGCCGGTAGTGACCGGCAGTCACCTCGGACTGACAGCCGACGAGATGGACTTCGGCAAAGGATTCAGAATAGAGGGAACCGAGACACGCAGCGTCGACGAGACATGGCAGCCCGTATGGGGCGAGTATGCCAACATACGTGACCACTACAACGAGCTGGCCGTGAATCTCAAGGGTGGCACACCCGAACGCGTGATGACACTCCGCTTCAGGCTGTCGGACGACGGCCTCGGTTTCCGCTACGAGCTGCCCCGTCAGGACAATGCCAACTACCTCACCGTGCGTGACGAGGCGACAGAATTCAACTTCAGCGGCGACCACACCATGTGGTGCATACCCGGCGACTATGATACCGACGAGTATCTCTTCTCCGAGACCACTTTCAGCGACCTGGAGAAGGCACTTGGCAGTTACCGCCGTCATTCCGAGGCACAGCGCACCGGAGGCACCACCATCCAGACCCCGATGCTGATGAAGACAGCCGACGGCATGTACATCAACCTGCATGAGGCGGCACTCGTGGGTTACGCCGCCATGCTGCTCGACGTTGACACCAAGAAACACTCGATGCGCTCGCACCTCGTGCCCGACTGTCACGGCGTGAAAGCCTACATACAGCTCCCCTTCAACACTCCCTGGCGCACCATGATCGTGAGCGACGATGCGCGCGACATACTCGCCTCTCAGATGGTGCTCAACCTCAACGAGCCCTGCAAGATCGAAGATACGAGCTGGATCAAGCCGATGAAGTTCGTAGGTGTGTGGTGGGAGATGTTCACCGGCACGCAGAAGACCTGGGCCTATTCAGACGACTACCGCGCCAAGCCCGGCGTGACCGACTACAGCAAACTGCCAAGCAACGGGCGACATCCGGCCAACACCGAGAACGTGAAGAAATACATAGACTTCGCAGCTGCCCACGGCATAGACGGCGTGCTTGTGGAGGGCTGGAACGAAGGCTGGGAGGACTGGTGCAGCTACCGCAAGAACCGCCAGTTCCTGTTTGACAAGCCCTATCCCGACTTCGACCTCGAACATCTGCGCGACTATGCCAAGTCGAAAGGTGTGAAGATGATCATGCACCATGAGACGGCAGCCAATGCAGTTGACTACGAGCGTCAGCTGGAGCGTGCCTTCACATTCATGAAAGAGAACAACTACGATGCGGTGAAGACCGGATATGTGGGAGCAATAATCCCACGTTCGGAGCATCACACTTCGCAATGGATGGTAGATCACGCCAACTACGTGATAGACCGCGCCGCCGATTACAAAATTATGATAGACAGCCATGAGGCACCCCGTCCGACCGGTCTTTGCCGCACCTATCCGAACTGGCTCGCCCAGGAGTCGGCACGTGGCGGCGAGTTCGAGTCGATGGGAGGCAACCCGCCGAGCCACACATGTATCCTCCCCTTCACACGTCTGAAGGGAGGCCCGATGGACTACACGCCCGGTCTGTTCGAGACCCGTCTCAGCACCTATGGCGAGGGTAAGACCGGACAGGCCATGACCACCTTGGCCCGCCAGCTGGCCCTCTACCTGACGATGCCGTCGCCGATGCAGATGGCCTGTGACCTTCCGGAGAACTACGAGCGGTTTGCCGACGCGTTCAAGTTTATCGAGGATGTGCCTGTGGACTGGAAAGACTCACGCTACCTTGAGGCTGAGCCGGCACGCTACATCACCGTGGCACGTCAGGACAAGCACTCGGACGACTGGTATCTTGGCGCGATAACCGACGAGACACCCCGCATGGCGACAGTGAGCCTCGACTTCCTTCCCAAGGGGGAGAAGTTTGTGGCAACCGTCTATGAGGATGCGCCCGGTGCCGACTGGAAAGAGAATCCGCAGGCTTACCGTATCCGCGAGGTGAAAGTGAACAGCAAGAGCAAACTTAAGCTGAACCTCGCCTCGGGCGGAGGAGCAGCCGTAAAGATAAAAAAGGTTAATTGATGTAGGTGATTATAAGGTTATAATTCAATGCAAGAGCGCCGCGCCGTCGAGTTGGGAAACTTGGCGGCGCGGCTGGTATTTTGGCGGAGCTGAAGCTCCTTGCAGAAACAAAAACGGGGACTCGGTGCGCGACGGTGGTCGCGCCACACCCTGCGGGCCAAGCCCGCCAGAGGAGGGGACAGAGGGGGAAGGACGAAGAGGGAGGGGACCAAGGGGATGGACGAAGAGGGAGGGGAGCGAAGGGGGAAGGGTGGGGGGTTAGTGGAGGTGGGACTGGATGTGGTAGCGGGGGCGGTGTTTGGTCTCGATGTAGACCTTGCCGACGTAGAGGCCGACCAGGCCGACGGCGATGAGGATGGTGCCGCCGACGAACCAGACAGAGAGAATCAGCGATGACCAGCCGTGGACCGCGCTGCCGTTCAGCAGCGATATGAGCACGTAGATGCCGATAGCTATCGCAATCAGCACGAAGATGCCGCCCAGGGCCATTATGCAGTAGATGGGGGTGACAGAGAAGGATGTTATGCCGTCGAAGGCGAGACGGAGCATCTTGCGGAGCGTGTACTTGGTCGTTCCGGCCTCGCGCTCGGCGCGGACTTCCTCGACCGTGGTCGATGGAAAGCCAATCATGGGGATTATGCCCCGCAGGTAGAGGTTGCGCTCGCCATATTTCTCCAGTTCGAGGACCACACGTCGCGTCATGAAACGGAAGTCGGCGTGGTTGAATATGGTCTTGACACCCATCGTGGCCTGGAACTTATAGAACGACTCGGCTGTGTAACGCTTCATGAAAGAATCGGACTCACGCGAGGAACGGACACCGTAGACTACGTCGTAGCCGTTGTAATAGGCATCGAGCATCTCGGGGATACATTCGAGCGGGTCCTGCAGATCGACATCGATTGTGATGACAGCATCTGCCATCTCCGGAGCTTCGACCGCCGAGAGCATGCCGGCCATAATGGCATTCTGATGACCGACATTGCGCGAGAGGTCGAGACCGTGACACATCGGGTTCTCCTCGTGAAGGCGGGAGATGATGCTCCAGGTGGCGTCGCGGCTCCCGTCGTTGACAAAGAGGAGGAAGCTGTCGGAAGTGATAAGGCCATCAGCAATCAGGCTGTCCATGAGAGCCACGAGACGCGGGGCCGAGATTGGGAGCATGTCCTGCTCATTATAGCATGGGGCGACAATGGCGAGCTTAGGCACCCGTGGCGCGGTGCGGTCAGAAGTCGCGGCAGCGCGGCCGGAGTCAGGAGATGTGTGGTCGGAGGGTTTCATATGTCAGTCAGCACATTTTGGATATGCAAAGATAACTCACAGATTTGTAAAATAAAAAAATTTTGAGTAATTTTGCAGACTCATTGTAGGCTGTCGCAATGCGTTGCGGGTGTTCCGGACGGGGCAAACGGGCGTCAGTGCGGCGGTTATCAATGCGTAAGCCTCTGTAGTTCAACGGATAGAATAGAAGTTTCCTAAACTTTAGATAGGGGTTCGATTCCCCTCGGAGGTACGGAAGTAAATTTACTCACATAAAGAGACATTGGGAAAATTAAAAGAATATGACGTGGATCTGGCGTCGCTCACGGAGGGACACCACGAGGAAGACTACCACATCGGCAAGGAATTTTTCGAGTTGATGGACAACACGGAAATCCAGGGGGCCGATGTCGATGTCCACATGGACATCGAGAAGCGTCACGGCAGCTACGAATGCCGTTTTCACTGCGAGGGTACGATGGAGGTACCCTGCGACCGTTGTCTCGACCCTGTCAGCCACGAGGTTGACACCGACTACGATGTGGTGGTCCGCTACGGGGAGGAATATGATGACAGCGGCGACAACCTGCTGATCCTGCCCTACAGCGCGAACCGGCTGAATGTAGCGGGCATCATCTACGACACACTGCTTCTGACCATACCGTTGCGCTGCGTGCATGCCGAGGGGGAATGCAACCCCGAGATGGCCGAGGCGCTTCGGGAGCACAATTCCTCAGCGGATTACGACGAGGAGGAAGAGGAGCCGGAAACAGACATGGAATAAAACAATAACTTAAAAATAAAAAGAAAAAATGGCACATCCTAAACGCAGACAATCGCACACCCGGACCGCGAAACGCCGTACACACGACAAGGCGCTCATCCCGACAATCGCCCTCTGCCCCAACTGCGGCGCATGGCACGTGTACCACACAGTATGTGGTGAGTGCGGCTACTACCGTGGCAAGCAGGTAATCGAGAAATAAATTAACCCCAAGAGCGTCCGGGAGCAGCCCGGACAAGGAGAAAGAGAAGAAATATGCTTAACGCCAAGATAAGCGGAATCGCGTCGTACGTACCAGACGACATACTCGACAACGAGATGCTGTCGCGTATGGTCGATACGAACGACGAGTGGATCACGACACGAGTCGGGATCAAGGAGCGCCGCATACTTAAAGACGACACCAAAGGGTCGAGCTACATGGGCATCCGGGCCGTCGAGAGACTTCTTGAGGAGACCGGGACACCGAAAGAGAGCATCGACCTGTTGATCTGTGCGACTTCCAATCCGGACTACCGTTTCCCTTCGACAGCGTCGATCATTGCCCACGAAGTGGGTCTCTCCAACGCCTATGCCTATGACATCCAGGCAGCCTGCGCGGGCTTTATCGTCACGATGCAGGATGCACGGGCCTACATACAGAGCGGTCTTTACAAGAAGATTGTAGTTGTAGCGGCCGAGAAGATGTCGAGCATGACCAACTACAAGGACAGGGCGACGTGCCCGCTGTTCGGCGATGCCGCAGCCGCCGTTCTTGTGGAGCCGACCGAGGAAAATGTCGGCGTTATGGACGGAGAATTCCATATAGATGGCTCGGGACTCCAGAACCTTCTGATGAAGGCGGGAGGCTCGGCACGTCCGGCTACCCACGAGACAGTCGACGCCGACGAACACTTCATCTATCAGGAAGGACGGGTGGTATACAAGAACGCCGTACGCGACATGCTGACCTCATCGCAGTCAGTGATGGAGCGCAACAACTTGGGCGTAGATGACATCGACTGGTTCGTGCCTCACCAGGCCAACCTCCGTATCATCGAGGCCGTGGGCGGACGTATCAAGATACCCGAGGAGAAGACACTGGTCAACATCCAGCACTACGGCAACACATCGGCCGCGTCGATACCCCTGTGTCTCGACGAATACAAAGGGAAACTCAAGAAGGGCGACAAGATAGTGATGACCGCGTTCGGAGCGGGTTTCACCTGGGGCGCCATGTATCTTATCTGGGCCATAGACCCGAAATAAGAGGACAACGCGTGTCAGCCGCCGCTTCGGCATCGACAACAGAGGGCATCAGAGTCATTCCGATGCCCTTTTATTCTATCGGGGCGCGAGACAGCCACTGTCAGCAATGACACGGGCATGACTGAACAAATAGCGCCCCGTAAGGGTTGAAATATAGACACACCCCATTGCGGGTGGCGGCCCGCCGCACAGGTCAGGACCGGCTGATAAGAAAACCCTTAAACAAGATATTATGAAAGAAAATGATAAAACCGCCGCCACCGGTCTTGAGACAGGCGACAACACCCCGGCACAGAACGCAGCCGTGGAGACAGGTGTGAAAGAAGGACACCGCGCCGGATTCGTCAACATCGTGGGCAACCCGAATGTGGGTAAGTCAACGCTGATGAACGACCTGGTGGGGGAACGCATATCCATCATAACCCAGAAAGCACAGACCACACGTCACCGCATAATGGGTATCGTCAACACCCCCGATTACCAGATTGTCTTCTCGGACACTCCTGGTGTGCTGAAGCCCAAATACAAGCTGCAGGAGTCGATGCTTGAGTTCTCTGAGGGGGCGCTGACCGACGCCGACGTTCTGGTCTATGTGACCGACGTGGTGGAGGACCCTGAAAAGAACAAGGACTTCCTGGACCGCGTGGCCAAGGAGAAGGTGCCTGTTCTTCTGGTCATCAACAAGATTGACCTTGTGAAGAACCAGGATGAGCTGAACGCGATAGTTGACAAATGGCATGAGCGTCTGCCAAAGGCGGAGATATTCCCGACGAGCGCTCTTGAGCACTTCAATGTGGAGAACCTGAAGAACCGCATCGTTGAGCTTCTGCCCGTGTCGCCTCCATTCTTCGGCAAGGATGCGCTGACCGACAAGCCGGCCCGCTTCTTCGTGACGGAGATTATCCGCGAGAAACTGCTGCTGATGTACGACAAGGAGATTCCTTACAGCACGGAGGTGATCGTGGAGAAATTCGACGAGAAGGAGGGTGCGATACATATCATGGCAGTGATCTATGTGGAGCGCGACTCGCAGAAAGGCATCATCATCGGCAAGGGTGGAGAGAAGATCAAGAAGGTCGGAATCTCGGCGCGTGCCGATATCGAGAAGTTCTTTGGCAAGAAGGTCTATCTGGAACTTTTTGTAAAAGTGGAGAAGGACTGGCGCAACCGCGACAACAAGCTGCGCGAGTTCGGATATAAGGAATAAACTTGTCAAAGCCCGCAGGCTTTGACCACTCGACCCCGACGGCAGGAAGGACTGAAGCTCAGACCGGGAAAGAGCTGAAGCTCTACACCGGGACAAATAAAAGGGCTGAAGCCCGGACCGAGAAAGAGCTGAAGCTCTACACCGGGACAAATAAAAGGGCTGAGGCTTGGCACCGGAAGGAGCTGAAGCCCGGCACCGGACAAATGAGGGGTGGAGATGGGGCTAAAATTTAAGACGATGAGTAAGTTAATCGCAATAGTGGGGCGGCCCAATGTCGGGAAATCGACGTTGTTCAACCGCTTGACGCAGACAAGACGCGCGATTGTCGACGATACGGCCGGCACGACGCGCGACCGCCAGTACGGCAAGGTCGACTGGAACGGTCAGGAATTTTCAATAGTCGATACGGGCGGCTGGGTTGTCAACTCAGACGACGTGTTCGAGGAGGAGATCAACAAACAGGTGGAAATCGCCATCGAGGAGGCCGACGTGATTCTCTTCGTGGTTGACTCGACCACAGGTGTCACGGACCTTGATGACAAGGTGGCGCAGATTCTGCGCCGTTCGAAGAAGCCTGTGATTGTGGTGGCCAACAAGGAGGATGTGGGCGACGCGCGTTTCAACGCGGCGGAGTTCTATTCGTTCGGCTTAGGCGACCCGATCGAGGTGTCTTCGGCCAATGGTTCGGGCACCGGCGACCTGCTTGACGAGATTGTCAAGGATATGCCTGAGAAGGAGGATGACGATGAGGCTGAGGAGGAGATTCCGAAGTTCGCCATCGTGGGCCGTCCTAACGCGGGCAAGTCATCGCTGATCAATGCCTTTATCGGAGAGGAGCGTCATATCGTGACTGATATAGCCGGCACGACACGCGACTCGATCTATCACCGTTACAATAAATTCGGTTTTGACTTCTATCTGGTCGATACGGCCGGTATCAGGAAGAAGCAGAAGGTCAACGAGGATATCGAATATTACTCCGTAATACGCTCCATAAGGGCCATAGAGGCTTCGGACGTATGTATCCTGATGATTGATGCCACCCGCGGCATCGAGGGGCAGGACGGCAATATTTTCGGCCTCATACAGCGCAACCGCAAGGGTCTTGTGGTGTGCGTGAACAAGTGGGACCTCGTGGAGGACAAGTCTGTGACTGCCCAGAAGCGTTATGAGGATGCGATCCGCACGAAGTTCGCGCCTTTCACGGACTTCCCGATTATCTTCACTTCGGCTCTGACCAAGCAGCGTATCCACAGGGTACTTGAGACGGCCATGCAGGTTTATGAGAACCGCAAGCGGGTTATCCCGACTTCGCAGCTCAACACCTATATGCTGGAACAGATCGCTGTGACACCGCCGCCGAGCAACAAGGGCAAGTTTGTGAAGATCAAGTATGTGACCATGCTTAAGGATGCGGTTATCCCGACGTTCGTGTTCTTCTGCAATCTGCCGCAGTGGGTGAAGGAGCCTTACCGACGGTTCCTAGAGAACAAGATCAGGGAGAAGTGGGACTTCCATGGGACTCCGATCGCTATCTTTATGAGGGAGAAATAATAAAAAAAGAAGTAATAAAAAAGAGCCGCTTGCGCGGCTCTTTTTTTATGATTGTCAAAGCCTGCAGGCTTTGACCACTCGACAAGGAGGGTGGGGAGGAGGAAAGGTGGTTAAGGTTCTTAAAGATCTTAAAGTTTTTAAAGTTTTTAAAGTTTTTAAAGTTTTTAAAGTTCTTAAGGTTCTTAACGCGGAGGGGGAGGGGGTTAGTCTTCGATGTCGATTTCGAAGTCGTCGGCGAAGAGGTCGTCGTCGGGGGCGGGGCCGGCTTCGGGGAGGTCGTCGGTGACGGCTTCGTCGCGGTCGGCCTCTTTGTCTACTTTCTTGGTCTCTTTACCGGGGAGGAAGGGGTTGACGGGGGCATTGGCCTTGGCTGCCTTGTCGGCGGCGAGCTTGTCGAGGATCTTCTTCTCCAGTTCTTCGGAGAGCTCGGGGTTGTCGGCGATGACTTTCTTGACTGCGTCGCGACCCTGACCAAGCTTGGCTCCATTGTAGGAGAACCATGCTCCTGATTTCTTGACGATGCCGTGCTCCACTGCCATGTCGATTATCTCTCCGGCTTTGGAGATGCCCTCGCCAAACATCAGCTCGAATTCGGCCTTCATGAACGGAGGCGCGACCTTGTTCTTGACAACCTTCACCTTGGCGAGTCGTCCGATTGTGGTCTCACCATCCTTAATGTAGGATGAAGGACGGATCTCTATGCGCACAGAGGCGTAGAATTTCAGCGCGTTACCGCCGGTTGTCGTCTCGGGGTTTCCGAACATGACACCGATTTTCTCGCGGATCTGGTTGATGAAGATGCAGCATGTGCGCGTGCGGGAGATTGTACCTGTGAGCTTGCGCATGGCCTGTGACATGAGGCGCGCGTGGAGGCCGACGTTCTTGTCGCCCATCTCTCCCTCGATTTCGGCCTTTGGGGTAAGAGCTGCCACGGAGTCGATAACGAGCACGTCGATGGCACCGGAGTTGATGAGCTGCTCGGCGATGTCGAGAGCCTGTTCTCCGTTGTCGGGCTGCGCGAGCCAGAGGTTGTTGACATCCACGCCAAGTTTCTCGGCGTAGAAACGGTCGAAGGCGTGCTCGGCATCGATTATGGCGCAGATACCGCCCTGCTTCTGGGCTTCGGCGATGACGTGGATGGCGAGGGTTGTCTTACCGGAAGACTCGGGACCGTAGATCTCGGTGATACGGCCACGGGGGAGACCGCCTACGCCGAGGGCGTAGTCGAGTCCGAGCGAGCCGGTGGAGATGGTCTCGATGTCCTGGACGGCGTTGTCGCCGAGGCGCATGATTGTACCGGAGCCGAAGTCCTTTTCGAGGTGAGCCATTGTCACGTCGAGAGCCTTGAGCTTCGCGTCTTTATCTGAGATGCGGACCTGAGAGGCCGCAGGAGCTTTCTTCTTTACTGCCATAGTCTTTTGATTTGTTTTTGCAAAGTTAATACTTTTGCGGTGGGAATCATAATTTTGGAGGGAAATAAAGAATTAAAAAAAGCTAAGCGACTGCAAAGGTTTTGCAGTCGCTGTGGGGAGGAGGGGGTGCGCGACGGTTGTCGCGCCACAACCTGCGGGCCAAGGCCGCCAGAGGATGGAGGCTAAGACTGGAGAAGGCAAGGGAGGGGCCAGCTTCGCTGAAGCTCAGCGCTTGAACAAAAAAAGGAGAGGAGGAGAGGATAGGAGAGGGAAGGGGCTTTAGGGGGTTAGAAGGTGAGGCCGGCTTCGGCGATGAGGGTGCGGTCGGCGGCTACGGTGGAGCCGACGGTGGTGAGGAGGTCGCCGACGATGGCGCCGTTCATGCCGATGCGGATGGCACGGAGCTGGGTGTCGCGGCTGAGGGAGGCGCGGCCTCCGGCGAAGCGCAGGGTGACACGCGGATGGATGAAGCGGAAGAGCGCTATGCAGTCGAGGACCTCATCTGCACTGAGGGGCGCGCTACCTTCAAGCGGGGTGCCGGGAATGGGGCAGAGGATGTTGATGGGTATCGAGACGGGCTGCACGCGGCGCAGTTCGAGCGCAAGTCCTACGCGCTGGCCGGGTGTCTCGCCCATGCCGATTATGCCGCCGGAGCAGACCTCGAATCCTATCTCACGCGCAAAGTTGATGGTGCGTATCTTGTCTTCGACGGTGTGGGTGGAGCAGAGGGTGGAGAAGTGGTCGGGAGCGGCCTCAAGGTTGCAGTGGTAGCGGTGTACGCCCGCATCCCAGAGCTGTTGCAGCTCCTCCTTCTCCAGCAGTCCCATAGAGGCGCAGAGGTCAAGGCCGCCACGCTTAACAAGTTCGCGGTAGTACCCGCAGGCCTTCTTGAGTTCCTTACCGGCCATCTTGCGGCCTGATGTCACCATCGAGAAGCGGCGTATGCCGTGGTTGCGGCTCATGTCGGCGTGGGCCATACACTCATCTTCGGGAATGAGCGGATAGACATCCGCAGCAGTCTTGAAATGGGCCGATTGGGCGCACCATTTGCAATTTTCGGGGCATTTGCCCGAGCGTGCGTTGACGATCGAGCAGGAGTCGAACACCGGAGGGCAGAAGGCGCGGGTTATCTCGGCCGCGGCCTCGTGAAGAGCCTCGCGGTTGCCCGGAGCAGCGTCGCAGAGGGCATAAGCCTCGTCGGCTGTTATCCCGCCACCGGCGAGCACTTTATTCTTGAGAGTTTCTATAAGCGACATGATTCAGAATTTTCAAAAAAGAAAAGGAGGCTTCAAGAGAAGTCTCCTTTTCTAACGTAAATAGTGATTCAAATTTTATTTGTGCGGAATATAATTTACCTTGATTTGAGGTATTCTATTGAATTTTTGGCTAAGCGCAAGATGTTGTCCTGACAGGAATTGTTTTTGGGGTGAGCCGAGATGTCGGGGGTGCCGTCTTCGTTTTTCATCGAGAACTCGCAACCGCCGTTACCGATGCAGAGTATTGTACCCTGGAATTCGGTGTTACCCTGACGCGCTTCCCAGACATTGAGCTGAGATACCCAGTCAATCTGGGAGTCCCAGGTACCGAGAGGATATATGCCGTAGGTCTCGGTCAGCATGTCATAGCAAGCCTCGTCCTGATTGCCGAGTCCGGTGAGGATGGAGGGGAGATTGAAGAAGAGGCAGTTGTGATCCTCGGTCCAGCCCGGACCCTTAAACGCTATGAGCTTGGTGCGGTCGGTGACAGTGACCTCCATACCGTTGAAAATCGGGTGTGTCGAGGCATCTTTCTTGAATGCACCTCCGGGATTGAGTTCTACGGCCATTGACCAAGTGTCGGGATTCCATCCGCCCACACCGGTGCCGATAGAGTGGTCGTTAGATGCAATGAATCCTTCGGGGATACGTCCAAGAGCCTCCACATAGGGCATGGCGTGGCTCCAGAGCAGGAGGTTACCGCCGGCGGCGTACCACGCGCGGACATAGGGAGTGGCTGCCTTCACGACCTCAGGCATGTTGAGCACATCCTCCTCAGGGCAATCCTCAAGGTCGCGCATCCAGAATAGCACACGGAACGACTCGATGACAGAAGCTGAGTCAATGTCGCCGAAATATACGTATCGGGCATTAGGATACTCGCTCTTGAGCCAGAGCCACGCAGAAGCCTCGTCATCGTCACCGTTGGCGATAAGGTCGTTTTCGGTGGGATATACACTGAGGAATCCGACAGCCGTCTTACCGATTTTCAGAGAAGAAGAGACCGGAAGGGCAATGCCCTCGGCATTCGAGGCGGTGACGGTCACTTCCCATTCCTGGCCGTCAACCACATCATGAATGGTATAGGAAGAGGCATCGCCGGCAACGGTCTGCTCAACCTTGCGGTCGGCGGCTACAGCCGAGAAGCGGATTTCAGAAGCATTGTCAGAAGGTGTCCATGATGCAACGAGGTCATAGCCACCCGACGCGCTCTCGACCTGACTCAGAGAGAGTGAAGATACCGCATTCGCACCCGGACGGGTATAGCTCTTGATGACACCGGTAGAGAAATTCGTGCCGTCGGTGAGCTTGAAGATATAAGTGTAAGGCACATTGGCCTCAAGATTCTGCTGGATGAAGTGTCCGTCGGCCGAGCTTCCAGTCATGAACATCTGACCGTCGCGGAGCACCGTGACCTGCACCTCCTGACCCTGAACCGGAGTCCAGGTCCATTCATAGTCATAGCCGTCGGCATGTCCGGTAATCTCATCGGCCAGCATAGGGGCAAGAATCGGTTCGGCGATATGTATATCCTTGTCCTGACAGCCGGTAAGCATCAGACCGGCAGCAAGCAACGGGAAGAAAATATTTCTTTTCATGATTCAATTCAGATTAAAGATTAATAATATCCCTGGTTCTGGACATATAGGCCCGGCACGTAATAGAGCTGGTTGTAGGGAATGGGATAGAACTCGTTCTTGCCCGGAGTGTAATGGGCATCCTCATAATACTGGCCATAGGCTACACCCTCGTAGACAGCGTCCTTCTCCTTGGCAAAGTATGCGTTGAGTACCTCAGAGGCAATACCCCAGCGGCGGAGGTCGAAATAGCGGCTGCTCTCCATGGCCATCTCAAGACGGCGTTCCCAACGGAGACGTACACGCGCCTTTTCCTTGCTGTCGAAATCAGAAGCCGGATAAAGGGCAATCTGGCAGAAATCCTTGGCATAGGCGATATGTTTCTCCACAGACTTTGAAGCACGGTCGCGGATGTCGTTGATAATCTTACGGGCATCCTCAAGACGGCCAACCTCGATAAGAGCCTCGGCACGCATGAGCATCACGTCGGTGTAACGGAACACATAATCGTTCATCGCGAACGCCTGCCATGAGCCTTCGAAGGTCTCGCCCGCGCTACGCTGCGGCACATCCTTGAGCGAGGTATAGAAACCGTAGGTGTTGGGGGTACGGGAGTTGTCGGTGGTCATCATGTATTCCGACTCATACTTGTAGGGGAACGAGGGCATACCGACAGTGTGGAACAGGCGCGGATCCCATTTCTGGTCAGTCACGCGGCCGGCCACGGGATACTCATCCTCACGGTCATAGTCGTCGAACATGGGGAGACCGTTGCGGGTCTTGTAGGCGTTTACAAGATCCTGTGAAGGTTTGTGGAAGTCCCATCCGCAAGACCACATGCCCCAGCAACCGTTGAGCGTGTTCGACCAGTTGGCGCGGCCGAAACGGGTGTTGTCCTCGGTGTACTGCGAGGTCTGGACAGCGAAGACAGACTCACTGCTGTTCTTATACTCGGGCAGGAAGATGTCGCCGAAGTCAGCGAGATAGCCGTAACGCGAGTTGACAACAACATCGGTATAATCGATTACCTTCTGCATGTAATCCTGCTTGATGAAGCCGACACCGTCGGTCTTCTCATAGCCGTCGCCCCATGCGAGAGTCAGGTAGCACTTGGCGAGATAAGCCGCGGCAGCTACCTTGTTGGCACGTCCGCCACCATCCTCGGTCTCCATCGGAAGAGCCTCGTAGGCAAGTTCGAACTCGCGGATGACCTTGCCGAAGAGTTCCTCGTAAGTGAACTCGTTGTTGGGAGTCTGTTCCTGAAGGTTGTTCTCAAACACCTCCTCGTCAATCCAGGGAATCTGACGGAACATGGTGACGAGCTTGAAGTAGCTGTGGCCACGGAGGAAATGCACCTCACCCACACGCTGGGCGGCTGTCTTCTCGCCGAGTTTCTCCACACCATACTGTTCAAGAGCTACAAGAGCGCGGTTGCAACGGGAAATGTTGCAATAGAGACGATACCAAAGCTCATCGAGCTCACCCGGAGTGGAAGTCAGCGTGGACCATATCTCCATGGGGTGATAACCGGTGTCGGTCGTACCGCCGCCACCCTTGAGGCAGTCATCGGAACCGAGGTCGCCATAGGGCCAGAGGTTGAATGGGTAAGAATACCAGCAGTCGCCGAGAGAGGCATAGGCTGCGTTGACCATCTTGTCAGGCTCGGAATAAGCGAGGTCGCCGTCGATAACGCCCGTGGGAGGGACATCGATGAAGCTGTCGCAAGAGGAGAGGGCGACAAGAGCTGAGGAGAGAGCGAATATCTTGAATAATTTCATTGTTATCGTTTTTACAATCAGTATTAGAAATCAACTTGGAAACCGAAAGAGAAAGAGGTCGGAATCGGGTATGCCCATGCCGGATTCTCAGGATCGGTGCATGTAAGGCTCTTGCTCTTGATAGTGAGCAGATTCTGTCCGGACAGATATACACGCGCCTTCGACATGCGGAGCTTGGAGAGCACTGACTTGGGAAGGTTGTAACCGATCTGGAGGGTACGCAGCTTGGCATATGAACCATTCTCCACAAAGTATGATGATGTGCGACCCTCGTCGCCGGTGTTGTTGGTGGTAAGCATCGGGATATCCGATTTCTCATTGACAACCGGAAGCCAGGCGTCGAGCACACGGTCACCCTTGTTGCTGCCGGCGTCGGTCACGCTCCAGAAGTCGTTCTGGAACTTCTGGTTGTTGTAGACATCCTGACCGAGCACACCCTGCCAGAACATCTGGAAGTCGAAGTTCTTGTAAGAAAGCTCTACATTGAGACCGAAAGAGAGGTCTGGAACCGGATTGAAAATCCATGTCTGGTCGTCGGGAGTGATCCGGCCGTCGCCATTGAGGTCGGCATACTTCATGCCGCCGACACGGGCGTTCTCCTGACCGTAAGCGAGCACTTCCTCGTTGCTGTGGAAGAGGCCGTCGTAAACGTATCCGACAATCGATCCGTAAGGCTTATGCGCCTGCACGAGGTTCTCGGTGGTGGTGTGAGGATAAGAACCGGTGGTTGTCTCGGGGAGGTAAGTCACCCAGTTGCGGAAGAAGTCAAAGTTGACAGAAGCCCTGTAACCGAATCCGCAAGGGAGCTCATCGCGCCAGCCGACAAGGAACTCCATACCCCAGTTGCGGAGCGAGGGACCGTTGAGCCAGGATGCACCACCCTCACCCATTGAGCCGAGATAGGCCGGAGAGATAAGCATATCCTTGACATCCTTGATGTAGCCGTCGACCGTACCGGTGAGACGGTTACCGAACATGCCGAAGTCGATACCGGCGTTGTACTGGATTGTAGACTCCCACTTGAGGTTGGGGTTCGCGGTCTGGCTTGCATAGTAACCCGAGGGGAAGATACCGCTCTGCTGGAGCAGGAGGTCATAGGCGGTCGAGGTCACACGGTCGTTGCCATAGTCGGCCACATAGAGGGCGTAGCGGGCAGTGTTGGAGATGGCCTGGTTACCGGTCTTACCCCATGAGAGGCGCACCTTCAGGTCGTCGAGCCAACGCTGATTGATATTTTCCGACACGCGGTAGCCAAGAGTGGCGGCGGGGAAAGTACCGTAGCGGTTGTTGCTTCCGAAGCGGGAAGAACCGTCGCGGCGGATTGTGAACGAAGCGAGAAGGAGGTCGCGCCAGTTGTAGTCAACCTTTCCGAAGAAAGATACAAGCGCATAGGCAGACTTGTTACCGGTGGCACGCTCCACACCCGAAGAGGCATCGGGATACATGTAGTCGGGGGTCTCTATGTCGTAGTTCTCGTTATAGGCAGAGAAGTCAATTCGGCTCTGACGGAACAGCTCGACACCGGCGAGCACCGTGAAGTCGTGCTGGTTGTTGATATTGAAGTTGTAGTTGATGGTGTTTGACCATGTCCACTTCATATCGTTGGCCTGGGAGAGGGTTGTGGAGTTGGTATCGTTGTTGACGATGTCGCTGTGGAAAGTATAATTGTAGGAGTGAATGAAAGCGGCATCATAATCGAGACCGAAGTTGGAGCGGAACACGAAGCCTTTGAAAGGCTTGATGTCGATATAGGCATTACCGAAGAGACGCCATACGTTCAGAGCGTTGTCGCGGTTGAAAGCGAGCTCGCGGAGCGGGTTCTGGCGGTCGGCCATACTTCCGACCGGTCCGGCGTAGGTCACGCCGTCTGTCTCGAACACCGGTACGATAGAGGGCATCTTAAGGGCATTCTCAAGCGGCTGGCAGTCCACCTGGTCGGTATAAGTAAGGGTGAAATTCTCACCTACTGAGACAACCGGACAGATGTTGAACGTCGAGTTTATACGGGCGGCGATATTCTCGAACTTGGTGTACTTAAGGATACCGTCGTTGCGTTTGTAGCCGAGAGAGAAAAGGACCGAACCTTTCTCAGAAGCGGTAGATACCGAAGCGTCATAATGCTGCGAGAAACCGGTGCGCGAAATTTCATCGAGCCAGTCGGTATTTGACATCAGCATGGTCTGCTTGCTGTTGATGTAGCCGCCGTAGAGGCCGTTGACCGTGTAATTGCGATATGCACCGGTCGCTATGTCATAAACGGAAATGGGATAACCCTCGGCTGCATTCAAGTCAAGACCATAACCGGAAGCGTAGGCGGCAGGATCGAGGCCATCGTTGAGGGCGGCCTGAGCCATGGCGGTGGCATAGCCCGGAGTGTCAAGCAGTCTCATCTTCGACTGCGGGGAGTAGAACTGCGAGGTGAAATTTGCGGAAAGGCTGACGTTTACCTTGCCTTCCGATTTCTTACCTTTCTTTGTAGTGATGATGATGACACCGTTGGCGGCACGCGAACCGTAGATAGAGGCCGAGGCGGCATCCTTTAGGACCTGCATCGACTCGATGTCGTTCATGTTAAGAGAATTGAGAGAGGCAGTGGTAGGCACACCGTCAATCACGAAAAGGGGATCCTGCGAGGCGTTGAAAGAACCGATACCACGGATACGCACGGAACCTATGCCGGCAGGAGAGCCGTTGGCGGTCACGGTCATGCCCGGAATCTTTCCTTGCAGGGCGCGCATCGGGTCGCTGTCGGAAGAGGTCTCAAGCGATTTTGTAGATACGACAGACACCGCTCCGGTAAGGTCGGCCTTGCGGACGGTCTGGTAACCGACAACCACCAGCTCGTCGAGAAGATCGGAGTCTTCGTCGAGGTAGATTGTCATCTCGGGTTCGGCCTTGACATCAACAGGGCGATACCCTACATATGAAATACGGAGCATTGTACCCTCGGGTACAGAGATTGAGAACCGGCCGTCGATGTCGGTAGCCGCACCCTTGGCACTGTTTTCAACAGACATGACGGTGGCGCCGATGAGGGGCTCGCCGTCCTGGCGGGAGAGGACCGTACCGTGCACAGCGATGTCCTGTGCATGCGCGACGAGGGCCAGAAGGCAGACGAAAAGCGCACTTAGGAATGATCTTTTCATGATGTTTTGTTTTGGTTAACTTTTGTTTTGATTTTACGGCGCAAATTTAGGAGTTATTAAGGAATGGGGGTTAGTACGGGTGTTGCAAGAGGTATTAAAATTTGTGCTTTTCACAGATTTTAATACCTCTTGCAACTTTGGTGATAGTAAAAAGGGGGGGGCGGAGGGGGACGCGGGGCGCAGCTGAAGCTTGCGCGCCGGAGACAAAAACCGGACGGCGGGAGAGAGGGGACAGGGGTGGGCAGCTGAAGCTGCCGCGCAGGGACAAATAACCGGGCGGCGGGAGAGAGGAAGGAGGGATGAGGAGGGTGGCGGGGACGGGGGGGGAGGTCAGGAGGTGAGGGACTGACGGGTGGCGGTGGGGGTCTCGGCGTATTCCTCGCGGTAGCAGCGGGTAAAGTAGGCGGGGGTGGAGAAGCCGGTTGAGTAGGCTATCTCGGAGATGGTGCGCTCGGTGGTGAGGAGCAGGTGACGGGCCTCGCGGAGACGGAGCAGACGGATCAGCTCGACGGGGGAGTAGTTGGTGAGGGCTTTGATCTTGCGGTAGAACTGGGAGCGGCCCAGGCCCATTTCGGCGGCGAGGGCATCGACGTTGATGTCGGGGTCGCCGATGCGCTCGCGGAAGATGGAGAGGAAGCGGTTGTAGAAGTCGGAGTCTATACGGGAGAGGGAGGTGGGGGGGGATGTGAAAACCTGCAGGTTTTCACCACTCGACCCAGACTTTGGAGAGGAGGATGAGGGAGAGGCGGTCCAGATGGCTTTGATGCGGCGGCGGTTGGCGATGAGGGAGGCGCAGCGGGCGCGGAGAACCTCTGTGCTGAAGGGCTTGGAGAGGTAGCCGTCGGCACCGGATTCGTAGCCGGATACGCGCTGCTCGTCCATGGAGCAGGCGGTGAGCATGAGCACCGGGATGTGAGAGGTGGAAACCTCGCCCTTGATGCGGCGGCAGCATTCGAGACCGTCCATGACGGGCATCATGACGTCGCAGATAATCAGGTCGGGGATGTATTTGGCAGCCTTGCGGATACCTTCGGCTCCGTCGGCGGCGGTGATTATGCGGTAGTCGGAGTCGAGGAGGGAGGTGAGGAGGGCCAGGATGTCGGCGTTGTCGTCGATGGCGAGGAGGAGAGGAAGGTCGGTAGGGTCGGGGGCTTCGGGGGCCGGGACGCAGTGCGCGACGGTGGTCGCGCCACAACCTGCGGGCCAAGCGCGCCCGGGGTCTTGGGTAGGTGAAGAGGATGGAAAGGCGGGGGAGGTGGTGGCTGAGGGGGAGGAAAGAGCTGAGGGAGGGGTGGGTGACAAGGGTGGGGTGGAGGGGAGTTCTGTCGGGGTTAGCTCGGCGGTGACGTCGGCGGGGGTTATGGTGGAGGCTGCGGCAGGGTCGGGGAGGGCGGCGATGTGGCGCAGGGGGAGGGTTACGGTGAAGGTGGAGCCGTGGCCGGGCTCGCTGGTGGCGGCTATGGTGCCGCCGTGGAGCTCGACGAAGGCTTTGGCTACGGAGAGACCTATGCCGGAGCCGTTGGGGTGGACTTTGTCTACCTGGAAGAAGCGGCCGAAGATGTTGGGGAGGTCTTCGGCCGGGATGCCGCAGCCGGTGTCGGCGACTGAGATGGTGAGCGAGTCGGGGGCAAGGAGGGTGGTGACGGTGATGGAGCCGTTGTCGGGGGTGTGCTTGAAGGCGTTGGAGAGGAGGTTGAAGAAGACGCGCTCTATCTTGTCGATGTCGATGGCTATCGAAAGGTCGAGCTGCGCTCTCTCACCGGACGAAAAAGACTCGGGAGATGACTCGGGAGATGTGGAAGCGGGAAGGCCAGACTCGGGGGAGGGGGGAGCGGGGGCCGGGGTGGGGGGTTGGAGGGTGAGGCGGATGTGGCGGATGCGGGCGACGGCGCGGAAGGCCTCGGTCCAGTCGCTGAGGAGGGTGATGATGGGAGCCTCGGTGAGGTGGAGGGTCGATTTACCGTTTTCGTATTTGCGGAAGTCGAGTATCTGGTTTATGAGGCGGTGCAGGATGCGGAGGTTGCGGTCGGCTATGCTGATGAGGGAGGTTTGCTGTGGCGTAAGGTTGGGGGCACCCATGAGGCGGCGCACCGGCTCGGCGATGAGCGTGAGCGGGGTGCGGAGGTCGTGGGAGACGTTGGTGAAGAACATCAGTTTGGACTGCGTAGTTTCCTGTAACTCCTGATTCAGCTCTACCTGCTTATCTTTTTCTACCTTAAGCTTTTGATTCAGCTCTACCTGCTTGTCTTTTTCTACCTTAAGCTTTTGATTCAGCTCTATCTGCTTGTCTTTTTCGACCTGTAGCTTCTGGTTGAGATCGACTTGCTTATCTTTTTCGACCTTGAGCTTTTGGTTGAGTTCTATCTGTTTGTCTTTTTCGACCTGGAGGGCTTGGTTGAGCTGGACCTCGCGGTCGCGCTGACGCTGGAGTTCGTGGTTCTGCTCGACGAGGAGACGCTGTTGGCGTTGTTTCTGCCAGTAGGCGCGGAGGAAGAGGAACATGAACACGAAGAGGAGGAGGAGGATACCGAGGGTCACATAGAGGAATGTGGTCTGGATGGAGTGTTTCTCCCAGTAGGCATCGACTTTTGATTTCAGGGTCTTTATCTTGGAGGTCTCTGCCTGAAGCGATTTGTTCTGGAGGATGAGGATGTCGGCGTTTGAGCGGTCTACGGCCGAGGCCACGGGCACCCGCTCCACGCGTTCGAAGGGGCGGTGCTCAAGGATGTCAAGAGCGGTGCGGATGAGCGCGTCGCCTTCGGTGGGGTAGATGAATGTGGCATCAATCTTGCCGTCGGCCACGGCCTTCATGCCGATTTCGGGGGCAGCGTCGATTCCTATTATATATGGGTCAACGCCGTGACGGGCGGCTGCGTCGGCGGCTGCTATGGCCATGCGGTCGTTGTGGGCGTAGATTACGTTGACATCAGGATAGATGGAGAGAAGGGAGTCGGCGGTGGCATATGCGTGGTCGTAGTCCCAGAGGCCGGAGGCAGAGGCTACGACCTTCACTCCCGGGGAGCCGGCAATACCCTGCATGAAGCCGTTGCGGCGGTCCTGCGCGGGAGTTGAGCCGAGGTTTCCGGTTATCTCGAGGACCTTGGCATCGGGGCCGACGTGCGAGAGCATGTAGCGGGCCGCATGAAGTCCGGTACCATGATTGTCGGCACCACGGAAAGCGGTGTAATTGTCGCCGGTGACATTACGGTCGAAGACGATGACGGGGATTCCACGCGACATCACCTCGTCGATGACGGGAGTGACGGGTTCGGCCTCGTTGGGCGCGGCTATGATGATGTCGAATCCGTTGTCGGCAAACCACCGGATGTCGGCAATCTGCTTTTCGTTCGAGTCGTCGGCCGAGCGTATGACCACCTCGGCATCATCGTGGAGCATGGCCTCGCGGAGCATCTCCTCGTTCATCTTGGCACGCCAGTCGTCGACGCTGCACTGCGACACGCCTATCCGGTATTTCTTTTCTGAGCCGCAAGACGGAAGAAGCATAGCCATAAACGCTGCGGCGGCAATAATCAAAAAATTTCTGAGTCTCATGGTCGGTTCCATTAAATTATGGCACTACAAAGATAACTAAAATATTGCAAATTAAGGTCATCGGATTGTAAAAACAGGTCAATCGCACAAAAGTGACAGATAATGCGCAATTTTTAATAACGCCACTTCTTTATTTATAAGTAGCTTTGCAACCGAAACGGTCACGGCAGAGATGCTACGGCAGTCCGCGGCCTTTCGAACGACGCGGAAACTTCCCTTCCGACGCGGAACGGGGTAACAGTTCCGACGCGGAACCGGGCAACGGCTCCGGAACAGAACGAGATAAGATTGTTAAGTTAAGAATAGAATCAAACCTTAGAAACTGACATGAGAAAATCAAGCCTCATAATTTCAGCGGCACTTGCGGCAGCGCTTCCGGCACTGGCAGGTCAGGGCGTTGAGGTGAGCCATCTCGGCACCGACAACACACTTGTCCGTGTGGCCGGCGAGGGGAAATACCTGATACTCCCCATTCAGGAGAATATAGACGACGCCAAGATAAATGTGATTGTCGACAATGAGATTGTCAAGACATTCTACGCGCGTCTGGCGAAGTCGAAGACCGACTTTACGGTGCCGTTTGACCTGACACCCTACAAAGGGAAGAGGGTGGAGCTTTTGGTAGAGACTCCCCAGGGACGCGAGAATGTGCGCGAGGCCAAGGGTGACGTGTGCTGGAAAGCGATGGAAATCAGCGACAGCTTCGACACGACCAACCGCGAGAAGTATCGTCCGGCTTATCACCACACTCCGCGGTACGGATGGATGAACGACCCGAACGGCATGTTCCATAAAGATGGCAAATGGCATCTTTATTACCAGCACAACCCCTACGGCTCGAAGTGGCAGAACATGACATGGGGCCACTCGGTGAGCAGCGACCTTGTGAACTGGGAACATCTTCCCATAGCCGTGGAACCCGACGGACTCGGCTCGATATTCAGCGGCAGCTGCGCGATAGACACCGAGGGCACGGCTGGTTATGGTCCGGGGGCTGTAGTGGCAATGTACACGTCGGCTGGAAGAAGCCAGGTGCAGAGTCTGGCCGGGAGCACAGACGGGGGCCTGACCTTCGACAAATATGAGGGAAACCCGGTGCTTCCGCTCGACAGCGAGGCACGCGACCCGAACATGTGGTGGAACCCCGACACGAAAGAGTGGACACTGATTCTCGCGCACGCTCTCGACCATGAGATGCTTATCTTCACCTCGCCCGACCTTAAAGAATGGACACTCCAAAGCTCATTCGGCAAGGGAATCGGCGCACAGGATGGGGTGTGGGAATGTCCCGACCTTTTCGAGCTGCCCGCACCCGGCGGCAAGGGAACCAAGTGGGTGCTTATCTGCAACATCAACCCCGGCGGTCCGTTCGGCGGCAGCGCGGCCCAGTACTTCATAGGAGACTTCGACGGCAAGACCTTCAAGGCCGACACCGACAAGAACGGCAATGTGCCGACCAAATGGATGGACTATGGCAAGGACCACTACGCTACAGTAAGCTGGAGCGACGCTCCGGCCGGACGACGGGTTGCCATCGGCTGGATGAGCAACTGGGAGTATGCGGCCGAGGTGCCGACACAGCAGTTCCGCAGCGCGAACACACTTCCGCGGGAGATGAAGCTCTTCAAGGGTGCGGACGGCGACATATATTTGGCTTCGGTACCGGTGCAGGAACTTGAGGCACTGCGCGGCGAGGTTGTGGCCGAGTCGGGAAAAGCGACGTTGGGCGCGACACCGTTAAAAATCGAGATTCCGGCGAGCACAGAGGGTCTTTACGAGATTACGGCCCAGTTCGATGCCGACAAGAAAGGGAAAGTGGAGCTTACTCTCGGCAATTCAGCGGGAGAAGAGGCGGTGATTGTCTATGATGCCGCGACGCGCACGGCGAGCTTTGACCGCACACGGGCGGGAGTTTCGGACTTCAGCCAGAGCTTCCCGGCAGTCACTGTTGCGCCGACACATGAGAAGACCGGGCGCGTGGAGCTGCGTGTGTTCGTGGACCGTTCGAGCGTGGAGGTATTCGGCAACGGCGGCGAGTTTGTGATGACGAACCTTGTCTTTCCGACGGAGCCTTATCTGAACCTGAGCGTTTCGGCTCCGGAAGGGGGCGCGAAGCTGAGCGGGATTAAGGTTTATGCAGTGGGAGCTGAAGCTCTGCGCTGAAACAAATAAACTCCGGCAGGGGGGCTGTGCTTTCGGGCTTTGCCCTCACACCGGACAAAAAAGAGACTGAAAAGAACAGTTTGAGAGGGGGGGAAGGATTGAGGGGAAGGATCAAGGGGAAGGATCAAGGGGAAGGATTGAGAGGAAAGGATTGAGAGGGGAAACAAATAACATTACAAAATAACTATCATGGAAATAACTCAGACTGCTGCAGCGGGGCGCAAGAGCTCGATGTTGCAGATTATACCGGTGATGTTCTGCTTCTTCGCCATGGGTTTTGTCGACCTTGTCGGCACGGCGTCTAACTATGTGCAGAAAGACCTCGGACTGACGGACTCGCAGGCCAACCTGTTCCCGTCGCTTGTATTCTTCTGGTTCCTGATTTTCTCGGTACCGACCGGGATGCTGATGAACCGTATCGGCCGCAAGAAGACCGTGCTCATAAGCCTCGGTGTGACAGCCGTTTCGCTGGTGCTCCCTATTTTCGGTGAGAATTATTGGCTGATGTTAGCGGCATTCAGTCTTCTTGGAATCGGTAACGCCATAATGCAGACATCGCTCAACCCGCTGGTGAGCAATCTGATCAGCGGCGACAAACTGGCCTCGACACTGACGTTCGGCCAGTTTGTGAAGGCCATAGCCTCGTTCCTGGCTCCGATTATCGCCGCGTGGGGTGCTACAACCGCGTTCGTCACCTTCGGATTGGGCTGGAGAGTTCTTTTCGCAATCTATGCCGTGATCAGCTTCCTGTCGGTTGCGGTGCTCGGCGCGACACCGATCGAGGAGGAGCGTCCGGACCAGGCATCAGGCGTGGGAGAGTGCCTAAAGCTGTTGGGAAGACCTTTCATACTGCTCTGCTTCTTGGGAATCATGTGTCATGTGGGTATCGATGTGGGCACCAACACGACAGCACCGAAGATTATCATGGAAAGACTCGGACTTCCGCTTGAAGACGCGTCGTTCGCCACGGGACTTTACTTCATATTCCGCACGGCCGGCTGCTTCTTAGGTGCGTTCCTTCTGCGCGTGATGTCGCCGAAACTCTTCTTCGGCATAAGTGTTCTAATGATGGCGGCCTCGATGTGTCTGCTCTTCACCTGCCACAGCCTTGAGGGTATATATACAGGTATCGCGCTGGTAGGCTTCGGCAACTCGAATATCTTCTCGGTAGTGTTCTCGCAGGCACTGTTGGCTGCACCGAAAGAGCGCAACGAGGTTTCGGGACTGATGATCATGGGACTCTTCGGAGGCACAATCTTCCTGCTGGCAATGGGTTATGCCGCTGATGCGACAGGTCAGGCCGGAGCTGTGGCAGTGATGGCCGCCGGAGTAGCTTACCTGCTCTTCTATACACTCAAAATCAGGAAAACCGCCTGAGGCAGTAGAGGAAAAACTGCCAGAAAGAGAGCTTGAAACAAAACGCCCTCCGAGAAGAGGGTCTGAAACAAAACAAGAAAACCGCTAAAACACCATAAGATATGAAAAACTTTGTAGTTGGAATGGGAGAGGCACTGTGGGACGTGCTGCCCGAAGGAAAGAAAATCGGTGGGGCACCCGCCAACTTCGCCTATCATGTGTCGCAGTTCGGGCTTCCGGGCATAGCCGTCAGTGCTATCGGCGACGATGCTCTTGGCCGGGAGATTGTGGAGAACTTCGATGACAAGAAGCTTACTTACCACCTCGACACGGTGCCCTATGCAACCGGAACCGTACAGGTGGAACTCGACCCGGCCGGTGTGCCGCAATACGAAATCAAGGAGAATGTGGCATGGGACAACATACCCTGGACCGCCGAGCTTGAGGAGATAGCGCGTAACACACGCGCGGTGTGCTTCGGCTCGCTGGCTCAGCGCAATGTGGTGTCGAGAGAGACAATCGGCAAATTCCTCGACTCGATGCCGGAGGAGAATGACCCGATGGTGGTCTTCGACGTGAACCTTCGTCAAGGTTTCTACACCAAAGAGATACTCTGCGAGTCGATGAAACGCTGCAACGTGCTGAAGATAAACGACGAGGAGCTTGTGACCGTGAGCCGCATGTTCGGTTATCCCGGCATAGACCTCCAGGACAAGTGCTGGATACTCTTGGGCAAGTACAACCTGAAGATGCTTATCCTGACCTGCGGCATAAACGGCAGCTACGTGTTCACACCGGGGAACGTATCATTCCAGCCGACACCCAAGGTAGAGGTTGCCGACACGGTAGGGGCCGGCGACTCGTTCACCGCAGCGTTCGTGTCGAGCATACTGAAAGGGAAAAGTGTGGAAGAAGCGCACCGTCTCGCGGTAGCTACCTCCGCCTATGTCTGCACGCAGAACGGCGCGATGCCGGTGCTGCCCGCGGAGTACACAAAATGAATTTAATTTTTGAGTTAATATTGAATTATTGATGTAGGTTACAGGCAACTCAGGCCACTGCGGCCGGAGATTGCCAGGAAAAAGAGGCGTGTGTCGCGATGACACGCGCTTTTTTGTGTCTGCGGCAAGTGGAGGTATTGCAGAATTGGAATTAAAGCAGTAAATTAGATGCCGATAATAAGAACTTTACAATCTTCATACAAGAATGAGCTTACACAACAAACTCAGTAGATCAGGCATGGTCTTGTCTGCGGCAATCATGGCATGTATGCCGTCGGCAGCATATACGCTTGATTTGACATCAGGCACACTTCCGGCCGATGTCAAGGTAACTAATGAAACAGGGGTGAATCCGTCGACAGCAGGATATCAACGAGGATACACCCGTGACGGCTGGATAGTGGAGGAATACGGGACATATGGACATGTGGCATTGTCGCCGACATATACAGGTAAAGCAAGTGCTTGCCGGAACCGTCTTTTACTTCCTGCCACTGATATTACAGATGGCCACTTTCTTAAATGGAATGCGGCATCAGTGCTTCGTGAACGTCCTGAGAGCTATCTTGTCGAGGCAAAAGCCGAGGATGATGAAACGCCGGTCATATTGTTCTCGACCGACAGCGAGGCCGGAGAATGGACCACCCATATGGTCGACCTGAGTCCATATGCCGGAAAAAAACTGACAATCTCGTTCGTGTGTGTCAGCGAGAACAGATACATGCTTGCCATCGGTGATGTCACTATTGATAAACCGGAAGGAATGTCGTTTGACACAGTTGATTTGACCGAAGTATTCTGTGACGCATCTTCAGCCGATACGAAACATGCACCTGTGACACTTCAGATACTCAATAGCGGAACAACCAGAACAAATGGTGCAATAGAACTCGAAATCGACGGTACCATATCCGCAAGGACAGTCGTGGATACACCATGGATTACAGGCGAGACACGCGTCGTAACACTCAGCGCACCGGTGAAATTCAACGAGGTTACCGTATGCCGCACATACTTTAACGACAGCCCGGAGAAGGTAATGCTTGCAGAGACCACGCTTTACAGCTCTACATTCAAGAAGCACCTTCTTGTAGACAAGGGGACAGGAATGTGGTGTCCGAACTGTACCAAGGGTGTGCTTGAAATACAAGATCTGGAACGTAACTTCGGGAGCAGCGTCATAGCTGTTGAGACACACAACGGAGACAAGCTCAAGAACGATGCATACAATACCCGTCTCAACTTTCCATCATATCCTTATATGATGCTGAACCGCATACGGAGTTCGGCAGGCACGGACATGGATAAGTTCGGCGATTACTTTTATACTCCCACCAAGTTCGGCATAGGCTTCAGTAGCGTCAAGGTCACCGACAAGGAATCCGCAACAGTGAATGTAACAATAGAATGTGCGGAGACCATCGACAATTCAACTGACCGCTATCGTGTGGGCTATGTGCTCACAGGAGATTTCCATAAAGAAGAGGAGAATCCGGCATGGTACCAGAGGAACATCTGCACATTGCCGTCACAGAGAGAGTATTATTATCTTCCGACGACGATGATCAGCCCACTGTCATATTTCAACAATACATCACTGACATCAGACCATGCCTTTGACGGATTTGCAGGGAGTCTGCCGGCGTTGATGACACCGGGAACCAGCTATGCCTACAGTTGGAGTGTGGAACGTCCGCAACTTCTTGACGACATACGTAACGGACGTGTCGTTGCCATGGTGCTCGATACCAGTACCGGAGAAGTGATGAACTGCGCCGCATTCGAGCTTACCGATGCAGAGGTGGCCACCATAGGGAACATAAAGAATGATGACAATGGACGCATTTCACTCAGATATGACAATGATGGAAATGTGACAGTCACACTGGCCGAAGCCGGAGACTTCATTCTGGAAGTATGGAGCGCGGATGGCAGAAAAGAGATGTCGGTCAGCTCCCATGCGGCCAATAGCGCGACAGTCCGACTGCCTGTCTGTGCAGGACTCCATGTAATCAAAGTTACATGCAAAGACAGCACGAAGACAACAAAAGTGATGATGTGACATACATGCAACATACAAAAACGCAGAGGCGACGGTCGCGACCGTCGCCTCTTCGTTTTTGTAATCTTATGTCGGTTTTCAGAGGAGGACTTTGGAAGTGCGGACTGTGCCGTCAGAGAGAGTGACCGTCTTGAGGTAGAGACCCGAGACGGGATTGTCGACACGCACACCCTGAAGGTTGTGGTAGACTGTCGATACAATCCCGGGAGCGTCGTCAGTAAGGTCGGATACGCCGGCAGCGTAGTCGATGTGGGCAGACTTGTTGCAGTTTACGGAAAGACCGGTCTTGCCGTCGAACAGGATTGCCACAGCCTTTAATTTAGCCTCGGGATTGAGGAACTGTTGTCCACGGAGATTGACCATATCGGCGGCATTGACAGGATATTCGTAAGTCATAACCTCACCGGCCTTGATGGTCGTCGGTACAGAGTTGGCGATACCGTCAACTTCGGGCATGTAGGCCACGACATCATTGAAGGTAAGTCCTTTGACGGTCGAGCCGCCATCGAGGAAGACATCCCAGAGAGGAGAATCAACACCCACTCCCTCGGCTTCTCCGGCGTAGTAATTCTTCTGACCCCACGACGCATTGAAAACGTTGTCGGCCACGATTGCGAATCCAAGACGATAATCGGCGTTCTCCACATCCTTGACAAAAGCAACCTTTGAGGTGGCGATCATTCGGCCTGAGACGGTATCATCCCAGCGGAGGTCAACATCGACAGAGGCGGGAACAATCTGTGCCGCGAAGCTGTCCCAACGGAAGGGGAGGTCACCCGGATAGATATAACCGGCGCGATTGATGCCTGACGCAGGATAACCGGTGACGTAAGAGGGGAAATCGTATTCTGAAACAGTCTCCATCTTACCCGATTCGTAACTCTGGCAATGGAATGCAAGACCTACGAACATGTCGCCTAAATTCTCGCTCATATACTCCATGGCCACATATCCTACGGGGCAGTATCCACAGTTAAGTCCGGTGTATTCCTCGACGAGGGGACGTGTGACGGGTATAAGGGGCCATACGTTCATGTTGCCGGTACCGGTACGCATGGGGTCGCCGTTGGCCTCGCCATTGGATGTCTCAAGAGTGACGCTGAGCGCGTACTCGCCACATTCATCAACGGGACCGAGGGGTAAATTCACGGTAGTGGAGTTGCCAAGACCCTTGAGAGGGGTGTCGAGATGCAGTGAACCGGTTGATTTGAAACCTCCTATCGAATATGAGAAAGTAAGGTCTTCGAGAGGTTCCGTACCATGGTTGATGAGGGTGAAGGGCACATTGTAAGTCTCGCCTTTCACCATGTATGACTCTGCGGGAACACCGATTGCCACATCGTGTGGGCCGAAGTCGGTGGCGAGATGTACAATCATTGTGCTGACAGCACCGAGGGAAGTTCCGACATCTGTCCATTTCAGACGCGAGCGGCTGGTGTGTATCCAGAGACCTTTTTCGAGGTTATTCTCGCTCTCCACACATGCCACGGGATTGTCGGGCCAATCATATTCGTAAGTCTTGTCGAGACCGGTGATGTTGAAAGAGTAGCCGACCCATATGCCCGCTGCGGGGATTTCGACAGGAGTTGTAAACGTGGCGGTAAGGAGCTCGTCATCGACCGATGCGGATACAGAGCCGAGGTCGGGGGCATTTTTCCTGCTTTCGAGTTTCAGCTCGGATGCGAGCCACGCTGTAGCGTCGGTGAAGTTGCCGTCACTGACGGGAAAAGCCACAGTAATACCTGTGACTTTTGCTCCGATATAGGCAGGATCGTCAATCTTTATGGCCACATCGTAGGTTTCCTTTTTATCGAAACCATAGACCTTGGCGGGATCATGATTGACGTTGTAGGTAAAATCGATATCGGTAGCCGAGACCGAAGCCACAGCACCGAACAGCAGAGATGTTACAAGCAATTGGTTTTTCATAAGATACAGGATATTAAGAAGGAAGGGACCGTTAAGCCCCTTCCTGTAAATTTACATCAAATCAGCGAACCAGAGCCTTTGAAGTGCGGACGGTGCCGTCGGAAAGGATGGTTTTCTTCACGAACACTCCCGAAGCGGGACGGAGAACGCGGAGACCGTTGAGGTCGTAGTACTGAACCTCCTTGACAGTTGCGTCGGCTGCGATACCGTTGACAGCGAGAGTGCCGGCATAACCGGGAGCCCAGAGAATGTCTGAGTAAACGGGCTCGGCATCGGGTGCCTTGTAGACTACGCGTACACCGAGGCTCTCGAAACCACGCGAATGGAACTCAAAGCCATGCTCGTTACCATATGCGTCGAAGTCATAGGAATCGCTTGAATAGTATCCGTAGGGAATCTCGGTTGTCTCGCTCACACCTTCGGGGAGCTCATACTCGTCGTCGTAGAAAGTGAAGACTTCGTCGTCCATGATAACCTCGTAGAAGAGACGGTCAGTCGGGAGGACATTGTAGTCGGGGTCTACTGTGGCGATGTTGAAATACATTGATGCATCGTAGTCGTACTCTTCATCCGCGTCGTAGAAACCTGCGAGCACGGGAGTGTAGAGAGATGTTACGGTGAAGTCGGTAGCCGGGATGCAGAGGTAGGGCTTGTCGACAATCGCGTAATAGAGAACGGTGGTCGGAGAAGTAGAGATACAGTATGCGGCTTCAGATGTGAGAATTGATTTCTCCTTGTCGTAGCTGAAGACCATGTCGGGCTGAATATCGAAATATGTTCCTTCACCATCCTGAACGTTGACACCTGTGTCGAAGAAAGCGAGAGTGCGGTTGTAGGAGTATTCACCAAGGTACTGGCCATTCTCGAATGTCACCTTGTCGCCGTCGATCTTGCCGACAACAACGGCATTCTTCATAGAGCTGTAAAGACCCTTGATGTACATGTCGTCACCCTTTACGCCGACATAGACAGAGCGGTTTGAGATTCCGCTGATAAGCTGATAAGCTGCCATTCTGCAAACTCCACATCTTCGGGAACTTCGAGGGCCTTTTCGGTCACAACTTTCATGCCGGTGACGATATCACCGTTGGCCTGCCATGAGTAGTAGGGTTCCTCACCCTCGTCGACATCATTCTCGCCATACCAGAGACAGCTGCCGATCATCATCTCGGGTTCGAGCGGAGTGAGCGAACCGTCCTCGCCAAGGGTCATCTTGTATTCCTGATTCTCGCAGGGGTAGTACCAGCCATATTCGGGATCCTCTTCGTCGGGAACGTATTCGAGTTTCATGGCGTAGTAGAAATATTCCTCGTCAACCTCTTCCTCGTCATCGTCGGCGTAATATACGTCATAATCGATGAGCTGGGGGAATGTGAAGGTCACGACATCGCCTTCGAGAGTACCTTCAATCCAGTTTTCGGCTGAATAAGAGTCGAAGAAAATCGGTCCCTCGATATATACACGGGTGCGGTCGTCAGAGATCACCACATTGGAGGTGGCACCGTCAAGATTCTGATAAATCATTCCGGTAAACCAGCTATAGCCGTATGCGACACCTGTCTTCTTGTAAAGGGTTTCGGTTCCTTCGGGTGTCTCGTCGATAATCTTGAGATCTGATGAAGGAGCAGTCACTTTGCGCGGAAGGGGTGCATGTGCCTTTGCTGCTGCGACACGCTGTGAGCGGGCAGCCTTGCGGTCGGGGGCATTCTGACGGAGGTCAACGCTTGCTTCGGTGCGGACAGAGTTACGTAGAGAAACGGGAGCCTTGGCTTTCTGCGCCTGGAGACCGGAGCAGACAAGCAGCGCGGCGGCAAGAGAGGTAACAATTTTCTTCATAAAGGAAGTTTTTAATTAATATTATTACAGTAGAACTGTGTGGTTTCGGACAAAGTTACAAAAAATTATTTTTATAAACAAATGTTAATTTTTGGAATTATAAAGATTAATACTGATATTTTACGCTAACTGCAAGTATTTTAATGTAAAATATAGGTTAAAATAACTTTTAGATAACTTTTTGTCTGTTTTGGAAAACTACAAAAGAAAAAAAGATGGGGAGGTAAAGCCCGCAGGCTTTACCCACTCGACAGCGACACAGGCAGGGGCAAGGGATTCGGGCTGCCGCCCTCACACAGCCGGAAGGAAGGCGGGAGCAGCTGAAGCTGCTGCGCAGGGACAAATAACCGGACGTGGTAGAGAAGGCGAGGTGCGGGTTGCAACAATGGCGGCAGCTGAGGGAGGATGACGGCAAGCGGAGGTAGCGGCGGAGGGGGGATGACGGCAAGCGGCGGGGGCGGGTGAGGGGGAGAGGACTGCAAGCGGCGGAGGGGAGAGGACGGCGAGCAACAATGGCGGGGAGCGGGGCGTTATTGTTAAAAATAGATAAGGATGGGGGAAATTTAGAATGATGAAGAAATAGATTAGAAATTGATAAAGATGGAGGGAATTGTAATTGCTTTGGCGCTGCCGTTTGTGGGGACTACGCTGGGGGCGGCGTGCGTTTATTTTATGAAGAAGGGGCTGTCGGTGGTGCTGGAGAAGACGCTGATCGGCTTCGCTGCGGGTGTGATGGTTGCGGCCTCGGTGTGGTCGCTGCTTATTCCGGCCATGGAGGGCACCGGAGCGGAGGGATGGATGAGCGTGATGCCGGCAGCCGTTGGCTTTATGGCCGGTATCTTCTTTCTGCTGCTTCTGGACCGTATAACACCTCACCAGCATCTGCTTGATGGTGAATCGGAGGGACCGCGCAGCTCGCTGTCGCGGACTGCCAAGCTCGCTCTGGCTGTGACTCTGCATAATATTCCGGAGGGTATGGCTGTGGGTGTCACGCTGGCCGGTGCTCTGGACGGAAACACTTATATATCTATGGCCGGGGCGATAGCTCTGTCGGTGGGTATCGCCATTCAGAATTTTCCGGAGGGCGCAATCGTGTCGATGCCGCTCCGGACAGCGGGGAATTCGCTCAACCGGTCGTTCGCAATCGGCACGCTGAGCGGGGCGGTGGAGCCGGTGGCTGCTGTGGTAACTCTGCTCTGTGCGACTTATGTTGTGCCGCTGCTGCCTTATCTGCTGTCGTTTGCGGCAGGTGCGATGATGTATGTGGTGGTCGAGGAATTGGTGCCGGAAACGCAGCAGGGGAGCCATTCGAACTTAGGGACAATCGGCTTCGCGGTAGGGTTTGTGCTGATGATGATCCTGGATGTGCTTTTAGGATAAGGAGGGACGGAGATTATCGGGCTGCGCCCTCTCACCGGGACAAAAAAAGAGGCGGGGGAGGGGACAGACGGGAGGGCGCAGCTGAAGCTGCCGCGCAGGAACAAATAAACGGACGGTGGGAGGTGGGGACACCGGGGAGGAGAGGAGAGGACGGGGGGAGGGAGAGGCGGAGCGGCGGGGAGGGTCAGTCGGTGAGGTCGCGGAGGGTGGATTCGAGGGAGTCGTCGGTTTTGAGGCCCATTTTGACGCGGAGACGCCAGCGGGCCTGTTTTACGGACTCGGTGCGGATGTTGAGGTAGGTGGCGATCTGTTTGTTGGTCATGCCGAGGTAGACGTACATGGCGAGCTTCATCTGGCTGTCGGAAAGGTCGGGGTAACGCTCCTTGACGTTGCTGAGGAAGTGGGGATGGGCCTTCTCGAACATCTCGATGAACTGACGTAGTTCCTCGCGGCTGGATATGTGCGATTTTATCACCGTGTCGATCTGGCGCATGTCTTCGGTAGAGACCTTGCCGGCGTTGCGCAGTTCCTTTATCTTGTCGTTGATTTCAGAGAGGTTGCGGTCGGTCTCGTCCATTGAGAGCGAGATGGCGAGAACCTGTTTCTGGTAGCGTTCGATGTCGAGTTCGGTGCGCATTTTCTCCATCTGGAGACGCTGGGCCTCGCGGCGGTGGCGTTCGCGTGTGCGGAAGATTATGAACAGGCCCGCAGCGGCGACCATAATCAGGATGAAAGTAAGGATGAGAATACGGACCACGTAGAAGTGTCGCGTCTCGCGGCGGTCGTATTCGTTGCGGGCTATAATCTCCATGTTGCGAATTTTGGCAATCTCGGCAGGCTGGCGGAGGTCGTCGAGCGTGTCGGTCGCCTCGACATGGCGGGTAAGCATGAGATATGCGCTGTCGGTTTTTCCGGCATGTTCGAGCTGTATGGATTTGACGCGCATTATAGAAGCCCGGTTACCCAGGTCATCAATCTTACCGATACGGGAGAAGGCACGTGAGGCGTAATAGTCAAACCTGGCGGTGTCTTTGCCATGTTCGAGATAATATATGCTGAGGAGATATTCAATCACACCGTTGGCAGAAAGAGTTGAGTCGCGCTGCATGAGCCGGTCATGGGCACGATGCAGGTATGAGACGTCTTTGGTGTATATATATGTGTTGCGGAGGACAGTATTGTAAGCGAAGAAGTCGCTTTTGACCACTGTGTCGTTCAGCAGACTGTCGAGGAGCATCATGCACTCTTCGCCGCGACCCATGCGGCGAAGACAGGATGCCTCGTTTATGCGGTTCTTGGCTATATAATTTGTAAGTCCGAGCTTATTGAAGAGCGAGTCGGCGCGTCTGAAATATTCGAGGGCGGAATCGGGCTGGTATGAGTTGGAGAGGACATGGGCCACAAGAATCGACACAGAACCTTCGGTGGGGGTGTCGCCGATCTCGGAATAATAGTTAAGGTCGTCGAGGAGGCGGCGCAGATGCCATTCGGCCATACCCTTCTCGGCGGAATTGAGCTTGGTGCCGATACGCCGGTATGTGTAGTAGTATTTATTGGAGTCCACGACTTCGGCGGCACGATTGAGGTGGTATCTGGAGGAGTCGTTCATGGCCATCTTACGGAACAGGGCCGACTTCCAATAGTGCCAGCGTGCGAGACGTTCACGTGCGGCCGGGGTCTGGAGGAGACGGTCGTGAGGGTATAACCTGTCGATTGACGCCGCAATCGACTCAGTGGGGGCCACATCGTAGAAAGATTGCTCAAGAAGAGTGGTAATGGAATCAACCACGGGGTCTACAGACTCCCATTTAGTGGCCTCAAATCCGGTCACAGGGGGTCTACCGCACGAGAATGCGAGCAGGAGACAGCAGATAATCCATAAATTCTTCATGACGGTAACTTATAAAATATCAGGTTATTCGGCGCAAAGATAATAAAATATTTCAGTTGTAGACCCATTGTAGACCAAAAAAATTTGACAAGAATAAGGGGAGCCGCTAAATTTGCGACCGGAACCTCACCCAGACAGCGGAAAGTTCCTCCCCTCAGCGAGGGAAAATCGTAATAATAACTTAACAGCAACATTATCATGAAGAAGTTTTTACTCCTTTCAGCCGGTCTGATGTTAGCCGGCGCGGCGATTGCCCAGAACGAAGTAATAAGAGAACAGCCCGAGGGCACACTCCGGACATTCCACGGGTATTCACTTGCCACCGAGGTAAGCTGGGGTTATGCTACAGAGGATCACTATGACGGTCTGGCAAGACAGGTTGTTTTCTCTGACAACGGCGATGTATGGTTCAAGAATCCCATCTCGAAACTGAACACCAACTCCTGGATCAAAGGCACTCTGGAAGACGGTATCATCACCATCGAGTTCCCGCAGCTCATTGACGTGGAAGAAAATGATGGTGTGGTAGAGGAATGGTATATCCAGAGATTCCAGGGAACGGAGGTAGAGGATGACATAGAATGGGCAGTAGACCCGGAGAAGAGCACAATCACCTTCACATATACGGGCGACCAGATCATACAGAACGACAAGGATGAGGACCTGGTGAAGATGGCTCTCATGTCTGACGGCAAGCATATGTACTACGGTGACCGCAACATAGTCTACACCGCCGTGGACGAGCACACTACCAAGATTCCAGAAGGTGTTGAGATGGAAAGATGGTCGCTGAAATACAACAACGACGCATACGCACTGCAGATGAAGGTCGGTTTCGACGGAAATGACGTGTATTTCACAGGATTCTGGCCCGCTTTCCCCGAGGCTGTGTTCAAGGGTGTTGTAGAGGGAGACAAAGTAAACATCCTCTCGCAGCAGTATATGGGCTTTCTCTCAACAACTACAGGCGAAGGTTACTACACCTATCTGATGAACTCGAAGGTTATTCCCTATATGGTGGACTACTATGTGACTTCCGGCGAGCCGATGGTGCTGAACTACGATGCAGAGAAGAAAGTCATGACCCCTACGGTAGAGAAATGTGCTCTTGTGGTGCGCTCGGGTAAGACCTGCGACATCGAGGATTATGAATTCAGCGTGCGTCTCGCACTCAAAAATCCCAATTTTGCAAAGATAGACAAGATCGAGAAGCCTGCGACTCCGACAATCGACCGTGTGAGCTGCAGCTATGAATATGGCTGGGGTTCCATGGAACCGGTCATCAAAGCTGAGGATATAGCCGGCAACGCACTCGATGTCAACCAGCTCACATATTCCATATGGCTCGACAACGAGAAACTTCTGTTCGATCCCGAAGATGAGTTCAACGGCCAGTTGAAATACAAGGATCTTGAAGCTCCGACAACAGACATCCCCTATATGTTTGACAATGATTCAGGTATCAGAACAGCAGGCTCACTCGCTCAGAAGTACATCTTCTTCTTCAATCTCGGTTTTGATGAGATCGGCGTTCAGACCAACTACTATGACGAGATGTCCGAGCAGATGCTCTATTCAGACAGAATATACATCAACCCCGAGACCAAGGAGACACGTATAGTAGAGGCTGAGAGCACAGCCATCGGCAATGCAATGGCCAACGCAGAGGTAGCCGACATCGCACTTTATGACCTCAACGGCACCCGCATCGAGGCTCCCGTGAAGGGCATATATGTGAAAGTTGTGACCTACACCGACGGCACTGTCAAGACATTCAAGAAAATCGGCCGTTGAAAAACCGGTATCGATAAACTTAAAGCATAGCTGCCCCGGAGACGTCTACACGCCGTATCTCCCGGGCAGCTACGGTTATCAAAAGCAGCGAATATGAAAATATATACAACAGCAGCATTGGCTGTGCTCGGTGGCCTGTACGCGGCGACGGGAGCGGCAGCCACCGTGGAATATTCCAACCACCGGGGTACAGACAGCTACACCTGGTGGGGTTCGAACCAGGTTGAGAACTATGATGTGGCGGTGCGGATTGACTCGCCCGAATTCACAGGGCTCAGCATAAACGGAGTGACATTTCATGTGGTCGAGACAGAGGGCGTAGGGGATTTCAAGATATGGGGTTCGAAGGCACTGACACTCGACAACAAGGTTAATGCACCTGATCTGTTCAGCGCGGCAGTATCGGCCGACAATGGCACAATCACCTATACTTTCGACACACCGTGCGAGATAGGCGCGGATGGTCTTTACTTAGGCTATTCGTTCTCGGTGACAAAGAACGAGGAGCAGACCCAGAAGAAGCCCGTGGCCGTAATAAAAGATGAGGCAGGAGAATATGGATACAACTTCTACCTGCATACATCGAAGACCTATGGCAAATGGATTGACAACGGAGAGAAGTCAAAATTTCTCGTGCCGTTCGAGCTGACGCTCAGCGGGATGAAAGGGGAGAATGTGACAGTGGCACTTGCACCTGACTACTATGGCGCGGTAGGGAATGAGACCCCGGTACGGGCAACCCTCACCAATCTCGGTTATGATGAAGTACGCACGGCCACGATACAGTACGAGACTTCCGGCCGCAGCGGAGAGATAGAGGTGGACTGCGCCGGACTTCCGGCCGGCCAGTTCATGACAAGCTCGGAAGTATCTTTCAAACTTCCGGCGACCGATGCGACCTCAGACGGGGGACTGAAGATAAACGTAGCGGCAGTCAACGGCAAGACAAATGAGTCAGCCTCGCAGCAGGCAGAGGCACACCTTGAGATATTCTCGCGGCTTCCGCAACGCACACCTCTGCTTGAAGAGTACACAGGCACAGGCTGCGGATGGTGTCCGCGGGGAGCAGTCGGACTGGAGATGATGGCTGAGCGCTACGGCAACCGTTTTGTAGGAGTGGCATATCATTGCGCGGACCTGATGAGTATATTCGAGGAGGAGGATTATCCCAGTCCGGCACCTGCACAGCCGGTGGCATGGATTGACCGTGTACGCAAGACAGACCCCTACCTGGGGGATATACCACTGGCCACTCCGGCATTCGGCATAGACAAGGTATGGGAGGAGTCTGCACAGCGTTTCACACCGGCCGACCTGTCGCTCACATGCGACTGGACCGACGAGAGCCACACAGCAATCGAGGCGAAGGTAAGAGCCAACTTCGTGAAGAGCTATGACGACGCCGACTTCCGTATGGTCTACATACTCGTGGAGGATGGTCTGACCGGAAACGGCGCGAAATGGGCGCAGGGGAACTACTATTCGGGCGAAACCGACAAATGGCCGGAGGAGCTGCAATTTCTGGTTGATTCACCGAGGTCGATAACCGGCTTTGTATATAATGACGTGGCCATACTCTCGACCGATCCCAAGGGAATCGAAGGGAGTCTGCCGTCGAAAATAGACGCGGATGGCTCTTACGACCACAGCACGACCCTGACTCCGGCCGACGCCGTGAGCCTCACCGGTGAGAAACTCGCACAGGATCCGGAACGCATATCGGTCGTGGCAGCCATCATAGACAGCCGCACCGGCGACATTGTGAACTGCACCAAGGGGAAACCGGGTGTGAGCGGCACAGGCATTGTGACCGGAGATGAGGTAGTAGAGACAGAGTATTATAATCTTCAGGGAATCAGAATCGAGGCTCCGGAGAAGGGACGTGTCGCAATCATGGTGACAACGCACGCCGACGGAAGCCGCAAGGTAAAGAAAGTGATGTAAACACTTTATTTGGCAAAGGTCGGGTGACCGTTACAAATATAATTGTTATATTTGCAATTATATTTGTAACGGTCACACTGCATTGAAAAGAGAAAGGCAACAGGCGACGGATGAAGCGGAGCTTAAGTTCCGCGCGGCATTGGCGGAGGAATCGGATTTTCCGCTGAGCGACGAACTGTATGATTATATCACGGCACACGCTGAAGCGAGAAACTATACCAAGGGGGAGGCTATTGTGGAGGAGGGTGTCGTGGACCCGGATATATATATTGTGAAAGAGGGAGTTATAAGGGGGTATATGACGCATGAGGGCACCGAGACCAACATCTATTTCGGTATGGAGGGAACTGTCCTGGCGTCGATGCAGGGATTCTCGCTTGGCCAGGCGGCGATAATCAGGTTCGAGGCCTGCTGCAAGGTAACGATGCTCAGGATTACCAAGAGCGATTTTGACCGGATGATGGAGGAATCGCATGAGTTCTGCCGCTGGTTTGCGGGGGTGTTCACGCGGCGCAGCTGCTACGATGAGCTGAAAGCCAAGGTGATGAACGGAGATGCCCGCTGGCGGTACGAGTGGCTGGAGAGATGCCGTCCGGAGCTTTTCGACAATGTGCCGCTGAAGGCTATCGCGTCGTATCTGAAAATGACGGAAGTGCATGTGAGCAGGATTCGCAAAAGTATAGTAAAGGGAAAGAAAATTTAACAAAATTGAAGATTTTTCGATTTTAGTGCAACAAAATTAACATAGGTTATTTTTCTGCTTAAAAATTTGCAGTATTTTTGCTTTTGAGAATGGCGACGATACCGGCACCGGAGACGCGGTGCGCGACGGTGGTCGCGCCACAAGGGGTCGTGCCAAGCCCTCCCGGCTACGCAACAAGGGCATTGACCGGCACAAAAGGGAGTGACATACCCTCCCGGCTACGCAGTAATTTAAAATTTTGATATATGAGGCAGAAACAACTTTTGATTGGGGCGGCGGCGGTGCTTATGGCTTCGACGTTGCCGGCTATGGCTTTGTTGAAGACAAACCATAATGCCTTGGGAAACGGACCTGTAGTAAAGGCCGGATTCCAGAAACCGCCTGAAAATGACAAGACAGCAGATGAACTTAAGGCAGAAGAGCTGAGACAGGCTGCGGAGCTGAAGAAAACCGAGGAACTTAAGGATGCGGAGCTTAGAAAAGCCGAAGGGCTGAACGGAACGCCGAGCAGGATGGCTCATGCCAAGGCTGAGGCGGGGATGGAACTTCCCGCTATCGTTGCTTCGGTGTACAATTACGCTACCGGCGAAATCGGCATGTACAGACTGCCCGAGGTTTCGGGAGGCGAGATGGAGAAGCTGAGTGACGTGTCGTCGTATTATGGCGGTACGTTGCACAACAATCTCTATTATGCTTGCGACGACGGCCGGTTTGACGAGTATTGGGACACAGATACCGACCCGCATGGCCACCGGATGCAGACCTACGACATCAACACATGGCAGAAAGTGGGTGATGCGGTCAACCTGGCGACGTATCGCGCGAGTGACCTCGCAATTGACCCGGAGACCGGTTTAGGATACGCATTCTGCGATTATGGCTCCATCATGTATCATCTGTATGAGATAAATCTACAGACCGGCGAGGAGACCGACCTCACCCCGGGCCAGTATTTCTTTTCTGACGAAAGCCGCGCATTAGCGTTCGACAGCGAGGGAACGCTGTGGGGCGTGACACGCAACGGTCTGTTCGGCAAGGTTGACCTGACAACGGGCAAGAACTCGGCCATGACCGATCTTGGCGAGAGCGGTGACCTGCAGCATGGTTACTCGGGTGCGATTGACCCGGATACGGGCAATTTCCTGTTCATGTACAACGGTTCGCCTGATTACAATAACACTCACGAGTCGCGGCTGTATTCAATTGACACACAGACAGGAGAGGCCACACTCTTAGCCGACTTCAATGGAGTCTGCATCACGTCGATGTACGTCATGCCGGAGCAGATTGCCGACAAGGCACCGGGGACACCGTCGGACATCACGGGTACTTTCCCCAACGGAGCACTGACAGGCACGGTCAGCTTCACAATGCCCGCCAAGCTCCATGACGGCAGTGACGCTTCAGGAAACGCCACATGGCGGGTTTACGAAGGAAAGATGAAGATTGCCGAAGGAACAGCAGCCTATGGCACGGAGGTCAAGGCCGATGTCAGCGTAACAGCGGGCGGCAAGCATACTTTCTCCGTATCGGTTTCGAACGATGCAGGAGAGGGCAAGAAAGGACGACTGTCCATGTGGGTCGGTCCTGACTATCCGAAGGCACCCGCCAACATCGCGGTTGACTATATGGAGGATACGAACACCTTCACAGTGACCTGGGATGCAGTGACCGAGGGTGCTAACGGCGGATACGTGAATCCTGACGGGATACTCTACAATGTCACACAGCTTCCGGTCAACGACATCGTGGCCGAGAATACATCAGCCACGTCAGCGACAACAGTATATGTGCCGGATGGGATAGAGTCTGTTTCATTCTCCGTGACGGCCAGACAGGGCGACCTTGTATCGGAAGCAGGTATGAGCGCACCGACAATGACCGGATCGCTCGCACTTCCCTACGACCTTGCCAATGCCGAGCGATACAAGCTCCTTGAAAGCTGGACTGTAATCGATGCCAACGGTGACAACAACACATGGGACGAGGACAGCTATAACGGAATATATTACAATTATTCGTCGTCAAACGCCGCTGACGACTGGGCACTGACCCCGCCGCTCAAGGCGTTGAAAGGCTGCCGTTACAAAGTACACGCCGCGTTCAGCTGCCAGATGTCATCATGTCCGGAGAAGGTCGAGATAAAGATGGGATACGCACCGACGGCCGAAGCCATGGAGACAGTCGTGCTCCCCGCAACCGTGATTGACCAGACGGACCCGATGGCGTTCGACTTCGAAGTCATACCCGACCGTGACGGCAAGATGTTCATCGGCATACATGCCATCAGCGACGCCAACATGTATAAGCTGAAAATAAAGGAACTCACCATAAGCGCGCCGGTCAATGAGAACTCACCTGCGGCTCCTGAAATATCAGGTCTGGAAGCCGACAGAAGCGGCGCGTTGACGCTGACAGGAACTGTAAAGGCTCCGACATTGGCGGAAAACGGTACTACTCTTGCGGCAATAGATAGGATTGAGGTGACACGCAACGGCAAGACAGTGGCGACCATCGAGAATCCGGTCCCCGGCACCGAGGTTGCTTTCAGCGACGCAACCGTTGACAAGGATGATGAATATGAATATATCGCCTATGCCTGGAACGGCGAGATGAAGAGCTCACCTTCGGAGCCGGTCAAGACTTTCGTCGGCATCAACCGTCCCGGCGAGGTGGAAAACATCTCAATAGTCCGTTCAGGCGACAACGCAAAGGCTGTGACAGTGACATGGGAAGCCCCGGCAAAAGACTGGCAGGGCTACGCGCTCAACGGCGATTGGACCTATAATGTGGAGGTATATCCCGACAATGCCTATTATCATGGCAACAAGACCTACGAGGGTCTGACGGAAACAAGCTTCACGTTCGAGCCGGTATTTGACACGGGCCGCGACCATGGTTTCGTTTATGTGAAAGTCAATGCCGTGAACAACGCAGGTGGCGGTTACGCCGAAAAGAGCGCCAACATCTATTGCGGCGAGGCACTGCCTCTGCCGTTCAAGGAATCGTTCCCGAACTACACGCTTGAGCATCCCTGGGGTGACGGCGAGTCGAACGGTCCGCAGATAGCCTCGATCACCGACGACGAGCGTGCGCTTTCTTACCAGCAGTATAACGGCTGGAACCGGTTGATGGACGCGTCGTTCCAGTCGGCCGACGGCTCTCAGGATGGAGACAACGGCTTTGCCGGCATGTTCGGCTGGAGCTATATCACCGATACGGCGGGCACCTACCACAACGAGTGGACCGAGCTGCTCTCACCGGCCATTGACCTCAGCGGCGTGGACAAGCCGATGCTGACATTCTACACCTACAACTGGCTGCAATACAATTTCGCGGATCCGAATACGATTGATGTGGATGTCGTGACCGAGGATGGCACACGCCACAATGCCCTTCATCTTGTGATCAGCGACCTGGGCAACGTGCAGGCATGGGAACATGTGGCCGTTGACCTTTCAGAGTTCGCCAACCGCACGGTCTCTCTCATATTCAAGGGTACCATCCGCGCCAACGGCGAGAACGGTTACAACTGGATTCTGATAGACAATATCCGCATTGACAAACTGGCGGCCACAGACCTTTCAGTAGCCGACATCGAGGCTCCGGTGCAGGCTGTTCCCAACGAGCCGTTCAGCGTGAAGGCCCGTATCAGCAATCTCGGCGGCAGCACGGTTGCGGCCCACAAGGCCACACTCATACACAACGGCAAAGAGGTCGCGACCAAAGACCTCGGGGCACTCGGCTTCAGCAAGAGCGAGATAGTTGAGTTCACCCATTCGCTCGGCGTGAAAGACCCGATCGGCAATGTGCTTGCAATCCGTGTTGAGGCCGAAGGCGACGAGATTACGGAGAACAACCTGACTTCAGAAGTGACCGTGGCCCGCAACCTCAAACTCCTGCCCGAACCGGAGAAGGTATATATCAATCCGGGCGGCGAGCGTCTGGAGTGGGGAGAACCCGACTACAGCAACGCGGCACCCGAGGCTGTAAAGGAGGACTTCGAGTCGTATCCCGTAGTGGAGCAGGAGAGCTTCCTGACCGAGGCAGGCGACTGGATTTTCATTGATGTGGATGGTGCGCCGATTGGCGGCATGGTAAGCTCGTCTACATGGGAGCTTCTTGAATATCCCGGCATACCGACACATTCGGCACAGTCGTGGTGGGTTCAGAGCCGTATGTTCGATGAATTCAGCGACACATATTACGGACATGACAACAGCATGCAGTATCTTGCCAATATGTATGTGGTGAACAACACGTTCACCGCCGGAGTGCAGCAGGATGACTGGGCCATCACACCCGAGCTCTGCGGACGCGAGCAGCTCGTGACACTCTGGGCACGCAGCTACAACCGCGACACCCCCGAGACGGTGGAGTTCCTCTACAGCGAGGGTGGTACGGAACCGGAGTCGTTCAAGCTGATCCGCCGCGTGGAAGAGCTTCCCGCCGACTGGACACAGTTCGCACTTGTAGTGCCGGAGGGTGGCAAACGGTTCGCGATACGCGGTTGCTCATACGCGGCAATGGGTACGGCACAGACATTTATCGATGACGTGACCTACTATCCGGCCACAGGCGATGCCCAGAACCTCAAGCTGAAAGGCTATAACGTATATTGCGACAACAGTCTGCTGACGACCGCGCCGGTAGCGACTCTCGAATGCGTGGAACTTCCGGCCGGAACACATGAGTATGCGGTATCGGCCCTCTATGAAAGCGGAGAATCAAGAGCCGTGGTGGCTGTGGAAGGCAGCGGAATCGACGGTGTTGATGCCAATTCTCCCGTCATAGCTGTACGCGACAACCGTATTGTCCTCACGAATCTCGGTGGCAAGCCATGGAGCGTGACAGCGGCTTCGGGCATAGTCTGCGGTCATGGAACAGGCGTGGACAGTTCAGAAACCGAAGTCAGCCACGGTGTCTATATCGTGACCATCAACGGACGTCCGCACCGACTGATAGTTAAGTAATTGCCCTTTACGATACCCGCAAATGCGGGACTCCTGAACCGGGTCTGTCGATAGATGACATGCCCGGTTCTTCCATTATAGTTGGTGCATTTAACAATCTTTAAGGAGAATTATTTGGAAATTATTGTAATCGTTACTAATTTTGTAATCGTTACAATAAAGTTAAAAACAAAGATGAACCAGATTCATTTAGCAGACAAGGAAATCGTGCACATGCTGCATGGCGCGGGGCTGAGACCGTCGGTACACCGCATAGCGGTTCTGGGTTATATAGCCAACAACCGTACGCACCCGACGGCTGAGGAAATCTATGGCAAGATGACTGAGGATTTTCCTAATGTGTCGAAGACAACGGTCTACAATTCGCTCCATGCACTGACCGAGGCCGGGCTGCTCCGCGAACTTGAGATAGAGAAGAGTTCCGCGAGGTATGACATGGCCCGGCAGAAGCCACATGCACATTTCACCTGCAAGGTGTGCGGACGTATCTACGACATGCCGCTACCCGACACGCTTGACAGTCTGGTGAAAGAGGGGTTCATGGCAGAGACGGCGGAGCTGTCGTTCAAGGGCATCTGTCCGGACTGCATGAATTCCGACATGAACTCAACCGATAGAAATAATCCAAAATAAAATAAGAAAGAATGATGAAAGATTTGAAAGGAACCAAGACAGAGAAGAACCTGATGGAGGCGTTTGCCGGTGAGTCGCAGGCGCGTAACAAATACAGCTTCTACGCATCGAAGGCACGCAAAGAGGGATATGAGCAGATCGCAGCCCTCTTTGAGGAGACAGCGCAGAATGAGAAGGAGCACGCCAAACTCTGGTTCAAGTATCTGCACGAGGGGGAGGTTCCCGATACAATGACCAATCTCCGCGACGCCGCCGAGGGTGAGAACTATGAGTGGACCGACATGTACGACCGCATGGCCGCCGAGGCCGAGGAGGAGGGATTCACCCAGATCGCCCACAAGTTCAGGATGGTAGGCGCGATTGAGCGTCACCACGAGGAGCGTTACCGCCGTCTGCTTGCCAACATCGAGGAGGGCATAGTGTTCTCACGCGAGGGAGACGCCATCTGGATCTGCCGCAACTGCGGCCACGTGGTGATCGGCAAGAAGGCACCGGCACTCTGCCCGGTATGCGCCCACCCGCAGAGCTTCTTCGAGATCGAGGCAAAGAACTATTGAACAATGAGCGCGACAGCTCAAGGTCAGTGAAAAAGAAAGCCGGAAAGAGTTTCCGGCTTTCTTTTTATTATATGTAAAGGTAAGTGGATAAGAATCTTATGATGCTTTAAAACCAACTTGAATCCGTATGGGTTCAGCGGTAAAACTCTTTGGAGGAGTGACCGCCGCGAACCACAATGTAGGTCGCGCCGACAGAGGGGGTGGAGACGCGCATGCCCTGAAGTGTGTAGTAAACCGGGGCGTCCTCCTCTGCACCGGAAATTTCGGAAAGAGAGTTGGTCTGCGGAAGACGGAGACCAAAGCTGCCTGACGAGTTGGTCCACCATATGTTGTTTTCGACATATTCGGGTAATTTAACTCCGACCGCATCCTGAGGGAAAGATATTATGTCCTGCTCCAGATTGCCGAGATATTTGGCATATTCTATGCGCATGGCACCCGCCATCATCTCCTCGTAGGCACGCGATGTAAGATAGATCTCACCCAGTTTATCGTCACGCAATCCGGTTGCAGACTGTGAGAGCATGACCTGAGAAGGTACAGAGGCATCAAAATATATGTAGTGGTTGTGACCGTCGTGATGGGATAAACCGCTGAATTTACGGGAGAATTGCAGATAGGGGTCAACCATGCGGTATAAACCGGGAGTAGTCCTCGATTCCTCGACATCGACCTCAAATGAGGGTATTCCCATATTCGAACCGAGGCCCGACACGGCATCTTCCGTAAACGTTCCTTTACCGATGGATTCCCATTCCCCCTCCTCGTCGGGCATACAGTAAATTTCCAGAATATTGACATAACGCTTTTCCTGACGGTCGTATGATATGGCAACAACCGTGTTGAGACCGGTCTCAAGCTTGAATTCCATAGAAACCGGAGCGTCAAGCGGATTTGCTTTTGCAGCGGCTATCCCGTCGATTTTTTCGTCGGATACCAGGCCATTGACAAGTTCGTAGCATACGCCGTGGGGATGATCGGTGAAATCGAATTTCACGGTGGTCATGTTATTGTTAACGCACCGGTCGGCGATGATATGGACATTGTAGTCAGTGAAGCCGTCGAGCTTGATTTTGTCGACAGACTCGGTATATACATATTTTCCGCGAGTACCGTCATCGAGAAGGATACCGTCCCAATAAACCAGGGTGTGTATCTGCATCTCACCCTCCACCTCATCGAAATATTCGATGTCGCTGGTACGGTCGGGATAGAATGTGGTGTATCCGGTGATGTACCCCGGAATTCCCTTCACACCTTCGGCATCTTCTACCGCAGTACGCATACCGAAATCCTGGGTCGGTATGAACAGCTTCTTTGCTGCCGGGTCATACTGGATTATCAGCTCGTCGATTCCGCCTTCGCGGGGTTCGTTGCGGTGATAATTCGGGATACGCATCTGCCATGCGGAATTACCGGCATCGCGTGAGAAACGGCGGTCCACAGCAATTCCGTGGGAATAACCCATACCTCCGTAGAAACCATCCACGTAGGTGATTGTTCCTGTGGTCCATGACTGCCATTCAGTCCAGTCGGCATCGTTGCATTCATCTTCGTAGACTATGACACGCTGCGGAGATTTCGTACAGGCGGCATCTGTGCCCGCTGCGCTCAGACAGACCGGTGCTGACACTGCGATAAGCAAGGTTGCTAATGTTTTTTTCATAGACATGTGGTTTTATAGTTTATTTTTTAATTTTCTTTCCATCAACGATATAGATGCCGTCGGGCAGAGAATCGAGTATTTCCATCTTGACACCGAGGCGTACTACACGTCCGTCGGCAGAATAGATGTTGACTTTTATATCTGAATCCTGAATATTCACAAGTGCGGTAGATCCGGGAGTCCATCCGGGGGTTCCGATAACGAGATGATATGTTTTGGGTTCCAGATTATCTATAGTTGAGCTGTAGATCCAGGATTCCTCAACAGGAAGAGGTTCTCCATCAAGCTTTGCCTCAACTTCGTCGGCACTGTTTATCTTGTAGACAATCTGAAGATAATCCTCCTTTTCAAGGTTTACCTTGATGACATTCTGTCCGGCTTCAAACTTCGTTGTCACCACGTCAGAAACAATGCGGCTGAGAAGCTCCGGCTTCTCGAGGTCGATGATGAATTCAGCCATAGGAGGATTGTATTCCTCAGTCCCGATAGTGAATTGCATGCCGCTCTCACCACCCTTGAATGTATAGCTGTATGAATCGGTATAGGATGAATATCTCAGCCCTTCGGCACTTATTATTTTCCAACCCTCTTCGGCCTTGACGGTCAGGATGTCGCCCACGGCATATTGAAGCTGATTGTCGCCGGCGGTCAAATCGAGCAAGCGTGAGTCCTGGTCAGGGAAGAAAACCCGGACATGCTGAGGGTCATCTATACAGAGATTGAAAACCGGGGTTTCCATTTGAGCGTCGAGACGGATGACATCGCCGTCGGAGACATTAAAGGTGTACATGATCTCTCCAAAGGCATTCTCATCGGCTTCCTGAGCGACATCATTGAGTGTCAGCGCAGCTTCGGACACACCACGCACAAGCGTGACAGTGAACTTGTTGCCTTTCTCGGGATTGAAAGAGACAGTGTCGTCGCCGGTCTTAGCAGTTACAGAGACATTGCCGACGGTATATGTGCCCTCCTTGACAGCAGTCGCATCGGAGATATATACTTCAACCGAGGATAGGTCCGGGTGATATTCATGAGTTGTAACCTTGTAGGTATAATTGTCATAATTATATGACGTGAACTGTGTGGAATAGGAATCTGATGATGAATCGAACCACCATACTGATGTAGCGGGGTTTCCTTCGGTGTCGAAGGCATTGACGCTATCGATAAGATAACCGTCGGCGGGAGCAAGCAGGAGAGTCTGCCATGTCTTGTACTCAACCGCGTTCTTTCCGTTTTCAAGAGGCACGACGGAATTGTTACATGTGAGCACCACATGAGAAGCGTCATCGACATCCACGTATATCACACCTGATGTCTGGGCGACCATTTGCAGACTGGCCATGATGACGAGAAGAGAAAGTAAAATCCATTTCTTCATAACATAAATTTTTGGTAAACGATAAACTTTCATTTAGCTTTGTTTTCCGCAAATTTACCCGAAAAAGTTTTCAAATTAAAATTTTAGGATTGCAGATATACACAATTTCTTGAATCCGCGTAATTTTCGGATTCAAGAAATTGCAATATGTTTATAATCAGAGATTTATTCAGGTGCGTCGAAACGGGGATTTTTACTCGATTTCGCTTGATTTTCCTAACTGCTGGTATAAGGAAGGGGTCATTCCGGTGAATTTCCTGAAGGCGCTGTTGAATGTTGAGGTAGATGAGAAGCCCACGCTGTTGGCCAGATATTGCATCGTGACATTTCCATAATTCTCCACATCGAGCAACCGGCGGCGGGCCTCCCTTATACGGTACTCATTTATGAATGTTCTAAAGTTTTTACCGGTAAAGTCGTTGATGGATTGTGATACGTATTTCGTGTTTGAGCCGACCGCCTCAGCCAGGCGGATAAGACTGAAATCGGGATCGCAGTACATGGTATCGGTGTTCATAAACGTAAGAATCCGGTTGAACACCTCTCTCATCTTGCTGCTATCCTTTTCCTCTCCGACAGATTGTTCCGGCTGCTCCGAAGACGTTCCGCTCTCGTTCGTGTGATCCGCGAGACGGGAATATTCAATGGCCCGCACCTTGTCTTCTATCTCGGCGATTTCCTTGTTACGTTTGAAGAGCTGTATGTTGACTTTCTTGGTACGGCTACGGTAGACCAACAAGGTCGATACAAACAACACGATGAATACAATCAGTATGATCAGGATCTTCTGGTTCGTGACCGTCTGCTTCAGTTCGTCAACAAATTTGGAGGTCTTCAGCTGGTTCTCCTGTTGAAAGCTATTGCTGAGGTTTATGAAACGGTTCGGATTCATCAGGGAATCAATATGGGTGAAATATTCCTCCTGATATTTCAAAGCTGCCGCGGTGTCGCCCATCTTGGTGTACACTCTCATGAATTTCCGCTTGTTGTCGGCAACCATATCCGGAACATTGAGCTCACTTGCCAGGGACTCGTACGTTTTCAGATAATAGAGTGCAGAATCAAGCCGGTTGTTCTGCTCGAAATATTCCGAAATTTCTGATAACGGAGACAATTTCATAAGCGGATCGAGCTGGTTGGCATCAATGTACCTCATGGCATCCTTCATCATCAGGACCGAACGGGAGGGACTGCCGAAAGTATGTTCTATGTATGCGGATGTGATAAGGTTGAAATATTTCTGCCGGTGAATGTCAACGCCGCGCAACATCATGAGTTCCTCGTTATATTTTATGGCGCCCTCACGGTTTCCGGAATAGCAGGCCATTATGGCCAGATCATTGAGAAATATGAGTTCGTTTTCATTATTCCGGGTCTTTCGCGCCTCATCGAGACCGGATTCATAGTATTCTCCGGCACGTACATAGTCGCCAAAAGCAAAATGTATATTTCCAAGCAGGAGATATGTGTTTTGCAGGTCGATTGAAGGGAATTTATCAGCCGGCATATCACGGACCGAGCCCAGAACTTTCTGCAATGTCGATAAGGCGGAGTTGTAATCACCTTCCATATATTGGACCTTGCCTTGAACCACATACTCACGTAATCTTTCGCTCTCCTCCGCGTCGTGGCCGGGCGCGCATGAACCTGTGAAGAATAAGAAAAGCAATGTCGCTATCGCTTTAAGGAATCGTTTCGTCACCATATGTCAAACTCATTAAATCATATCATTAAGAGAAAGGCCGGCATAGCCTATTGTTTTTAAGGTCAGACGCCATATCCGCTCAACGGGTGTCAAGTAACCGTTGCTGCAAAAGTAATATTAAAATCTCAAATCTCCAAATAGAAGCGCCGGGGCAGGGAGAACAAGAACTATCTGCGGCACAGCTGGCAGATCGGCAACAGGTAGAGGCTGAATCGTGACGTGGAAGCGGAACATGTAAAATACCCGATTGATGGTATTTCAAAGACAATCGGCAATGCTTAACTTTGCAAAAGTAATCATTAACCTTGTAAATATTGAAATATGAAAGAGACAGCAATCTTCTATGGCTCGACTTCGGGAAACTGTGAAGGGATAGCCAATAAAATCGCAAAGGCTCTCGGCGTAAGCAATGTGTTCAGTGCCTCGCAGCTTGACGCAGCAAAAATCGCATCGTATGACAACCTGATTCTCGGGTCATCGACCTGGGGATGCGGTGACCTTCAGGATGAGTGGTATGACGGAGTGGAAGTGCTGAAGTCGGCCGATTTATCGGGAAAGACCGTAGCAGTTTTCGGTTGCGGCGATTCGTGCGGGTTCAGCTCGACATACTGCGATGCAATGGGTCAGCTTTATGAGGCAGCCAAGGGAGCAGGAGCCAATATGGTCGGAGCGGTATCGACTGATGGCTATTCATTCGACGAATCTGCCTCGGTGGTGGATGGTAAATTCGTCGGACTCGCGCTCGATGAAGACAACGAGAGCGACAAGACAGACGGTCGCATCGCAGCCTGGGTCGAGGAAATCAAGCCTCTGCTGTAATCACCACGGGATTTCTGAATATTAATCCCGGGAGACCACACAAGAATTATTACGTAAGCCACTAATATATCAAAGAGAGGCCCGGACAGAGATTGCCCGGCCTCTCTGCTGTTTATAATTTGCATTGCCCCTTTATTGACACGTTTTTTTGCATTGACCCCCTAATACGGCTGAGGGAATCGGGGGGATGGATACAAAGGGGTATAAAAAAAGCCGAAGCGGTTGCTTCGGCTTGGGTGACCCCGGTGGGGCTCGAACCCACGACCCAATGATTAAGAGTCATTTGCTCTACCAACTGAGCCACGGAGTCATGCTCGCAGGAGTTGTTGGTGTATCTCCCGGTTTGCGAGTGCAAAGTTAATGCGTTTTTTCGGGTTTTCCAAATTTTTTTGTGATTTTTTTATTTTGAGGAGGATTTTTTAGTGGGTGTGACGGTTTTTTATTATCTTTGAGGGGCGAAATTGGGGAGGAGGCGGTGCGCGACGGTGGTCGCGCCACAACCGGCGAGCCAAGCTCGCTATCGGACTCGGTGGGGGTAAGGGTGAAGGAGGGGAAGAGGCGGTGCGCGACGGTGGTCGCGCCACAGCCGGCGAGCCAAGCTCGCCCTGAACAGGGATGGGGCTTGACGGGAACGTGGGGATGGAACGCTGGGATGGGGATCGAGGCGGGGATTTGTGTTATGGCGTGGATTTGTGTTATTTTGATTACTAACCTTTTGTTTTATGAATAGAAAATTGTTTTATCTGGCTATGGGTGTGGCTGTGATCGGTCTTACCGGTTGCTCGAAGAAGCTCGGCCAGTTCAAGAGTGATTATTTCGCTACAACCCCGACTCCGCTGGAGACGGTGGGCGAGGTGGTGCCTGGTACCGTGAAGGGTACGCTGCCTCCGAAGTTTATGGTGAAGAATGCCAAGGTTACCGCAACTCCTGTAATCCAGTGGGAGAAGAGCGCAGGTACCTGGGGCGAGGCTTCGGCTACGCCTGTAATCTTCCAGGGAGAGGATGTCCGCGCAAACGGTCAGGTGGTGAATTATTCGAATGGTGGTATGGTGAGCATCCCGTTCTCTATCGAGTATCTGCCTGAGATGGCCAAGAGTAACCTTTATCTTGATTTCTCGGTTGACCAGAACGGCAAGGTTTATTCTCTGCCCCGTGTGAAGGTTGGTGAGGGTGTCATCGCTACCTCGACTCTCGCTTCGGCCAAGACCGTGCATCCGGCTGTTGCCAAGGATAATTTCCAGAAGGTTATCTCTGAGAAGTACACCGCCGATATCCACTTCCTGATCAATCAGGCAAATATCCGCGCAAACCAGACAGACAAGGCTGACTATATCGACCTCAACAAGAAGCTGATGGAGGCCAACAAGGCTCCCAATCAGGAGATTGCCGGTATAACCATCAATTCTTATGCTTCGCCCGAGGGAACACTTGAGTTCAATACCCAGCTTGCCGAGAAGCGCGAGGCTAACACCACCAAGCTGATGGAGACTCAGCTCAAGAAAGACAAAATCACTGAGTTCGGTGAGCTGACAGCATCTTTTACTCCCGAGGACTGGGAGGGCTTCGAGAAGCTCGTGGAGAAGAGCAACATCCAGGACAAAGACCTTATCCTCAGCGTCCTGAAGCTCTATCCGGATCCGGTGGAGCGTGAGCGTGAGATCCGCAATCTCTCGTCGGTGTTCAACGAGCTGGCAGACCAGATTCTTCCGCAGCTCCGTTATTCGCGTGTGATGGCTACCATCAACACTCTCGGCAAGAGCGACCAGGAGCTTGTTGACCTCTTCAACAAGGATCCGCAGAAGCTGACCGAGGAGGAGATGCTCTACATCGCCACCCTGACTGACGACAACATGAAGAAGATGGAGGTCTACAATACTTCGGCAGAGCTTCATTCGAAAGATTACCGCACGTTCAACAACCTCGGTATGACTCAGTATATCGCAGGTGACTATGAAGGAGCACAGGCTAATTTCGAACATGCACACCGTCTGAATCCCTCGGCCAAGGAGCCGGAGATGAACCTCGGTCTTATCTCGATGCTCAACCATGATTATTCGAAGGCCAACGAGCAGTTCGGCGCCGCCGCAGGTGTGCCTGAGGTCGCTGACGCGATGGGCGTTTACTATCTGGCTCACGGTGACCTTCAGAAGGCTATCCGCACTTTCGGTGACCAGAAGACCAACAATGCCGCTCTTGCCCAGATTCTGAACAAGAACTATACGGAGGCACGCGACATCTTGGGAGCCATCAAGACTCCGGATGCGACTACCTACTATCTGTCGGCTGTGCTGGGCGCACGCACCAACAACCAGAACATGGTGATGAACAATCTGCGTCAGGCCGTGAAACTTGACAGCTCGCTCCGTCAGCGCGCACAGAATGACCTTGAGTTCGCAAACTACAACCTGTCGATGCTCTGAGCAGAACGGGAGCTGGAGCTCCACACTTGGACAAATAAAAGTCTACGCAAGGACAAATAAAAGAGGGTAGCTGCTTTCGGGCAGCTACCTTTTTTATGTAGAAAAGAGGGAAACTTTTAAAAGAGTGAAACTTTTAATGTAGAAAAGAGCGGTACCGTTATGTGTTTTGGGAGCCGGGTGCGTTATATAGGTATGAAGAAACTTTTTTTGCTCGATGCGTATGCGCTTATTTTCAGGGCTTATTACGCACTTATAAAGATGCCTCGCATAACCCAGGCCGGGTTCAACACCTCGGCCATTTTCGGGTTTGTCAATACTCTGGAGGAACTTCTTCGCAAGGAGAATCCCACACATATAGCGGTCTGCTTCGACCCGGCGGGACCGACGTTCCGTAATGAAGCCTATGAGGGCTACAAGGCTGAGCGTTCCGCAACCCCGGAGGATATAAAGCTCTCGGTGCCTATCATCAAGGAGATTGTGAAGGCTTACAATATTCCGGTTGTGGAAGTGGAGGGCTATGAGGCCGACGACGTGATCGGCACCCTCGCCAAGATGGCCGAGAAGGAGGATTTCACCACCTATATGATGACTCCGGACAAGGATTTCGGTCAGTTGGTCAGCCCCGGTGTGCTGCAGTATAAGCCTGCCTACCGTGGGCAGGACTTCGAGCTGCGCGGCGAGGAGGAGGTCTGCGAGCGTTACGGCATACAGAACACCGGTCAGGTCATCGACCTGCTCGCGCTGATGGGTGACAAGATTGACAACATACCGGGTTGCCCCGGTGTGGGTGAGAAGACCGCCGTGAAGCTGATAAATGAGTTCGGCTCGGTAGAGAATCTGCTGGAGCATACCTCGGAACTGAAAGGCGCCATAAAGAAAAAGGTGGAGGAGAACGCGGAGCAGATCAAGTTCTCCAAATATCTGGCCACGATACGCACGGATGTTCCGGTGGGCATAGAGCCGGATGACCTTGTGAGACGTCCGGTGGACCGAGACAAGCTGTTCGCCATATTCCGCGAGCTTGAGTTCAAGACATTGATGGACCGTGTGGCCAAGCGTCTCGACAAGGGTATTGGAACTGTCAAGCCGGAGGCCAAGCCGGCTGCTCCGCAGGGCGCACCATCGCTGTTTGATGATGCTGACTTCGGGGGTGAGGAAAGCGCGGTCATGACCGAAAAGGAGGAGGAAACTCCTTCTTATATAAGGAAAGCCGACATGAGCGGCGCGGATTACCGGATGGTGACCGACACCACAGCCCTTGCCGAGATGAAGCGCGGGCTTGAGACTGCGGAGCGTTGCGGCCTGTTCGTGATGGCCGACGGCGAGAATGATGCCATGTCGGCATGGATCGGCACGGCAGTGGCGACATCGGAAGGGAAGGCCTTCTTCGTACCGGCAGATTTTGCGGAGGGCACAGCTGCAGTGCTCGACATTATGGCACGCGGTGACATAGAGAAAGTGAGCTTCAATGCCAAGCGCGATTACGTGGTGGCCGGACGACGACGCACGGACTCGGCACCTGCGCTTGTGAATTTCTATGATGTGGCCCTCGCCCATTATGTACTCCAGCCGGAGATGCGCCATGGTGCTGAATCGCTCGCCCCGATATATCTGCAATATGAGATGAAGCCGTACCCGGGCAAGACAACGACATCAAGGCGCGGAACCAAGAACCGCGACAGCTCAGGCACGGACATAGAGCTGACCGGACTGTGGGCATGCGAGCAGGCCGACGTAGCACTACGTCTGCGGGAGCCTCTGGAAGAGGCGGTACGTGCCGGAGGCATGGAGGCTCTTCTGCGCGACATAGAGATGCCCCTTGTACCGGTATTGGCCGAGATGGAGATGACCGGAGTAAGGATAGACACAGCCGCCCTCAAGGAGGCTGAGAAGGATATGGAGAGCCGCATCTCGGATCTCGAACATGAGATTTATGAAATGGCCGGAGAGGAGTTCAATGTCGGCTCACCTGCGAAAGTGGGGGAGATTCTCTTCGACCGTCTCGGACTGGACCCGAAGGCGAAGAAGACCAAGACCGGACAATACAGCACGAGCGAGGATGTGCTTGAGAAACTGATTCCGAAGCATCCGATCGCTGCGAAGATAATTGAATTCCGTGCGTTGAAGAAACTGCTGAATACTTACATAACGGCTCTTCCGGCAGCTATCAATCCGGAAACGGGACGTGTGCATACGAATTACAACCAGACCGTGACGGCCACGGGGCGTCTGTCGTCGTCGGCTCCTAACCTTCAGAACATTCCGGTGCGCGATGATGAAGGACGCGAGATCCGCCGCGCGTTCATAGCCGAGCCGGGCTGTCTGTTCCTTTCGGCCGACTACTCTCAGATTGAACTGCGTCTGTTGGCGGATTTCAGCGGCGATGAGATCATGCTCGACGCATTCCGCCACGGCAGGGACATACATGCCATAACGGCGGCGAAGATATACCATAAGGAACTCGATGACGTGACAGCCAACGAGCGCCGCCACGCAAAGACGGCGAATTTCGGAATAGTCTACGGCATATCGGCCTTCGGCCTATCTACACGTCTCGGAATTCCGCGAGGCGAGGCGAAGGAGATAATTGACAATTATTTCCTGACATTCCCGACGGTCAAGAAATATATGGCCGACAGTGTGGAACATGCACGAGAGAACGGGTATGTCGAGACGCGCATAGGGCGCAAGCGCATGCTGCCCGACATCAACAGTCGTAATCCGGTGGTGCGCGGATATGCCGAGCGAAATGCCATAAACGCTCCTATACAGGGAACGGCGGCCGACATCATCAAGGTGGCAATGATACGCATATATAAAGAAATGCGTGAACGCGGTCTGCGCTCACGCATGATAATGCAGGTTCATGACGAACTTAATTTCAATGTGCCCGAGGAGGAAATCGGCGTGATGCAGGAACTTGTGGCACGCCAGATGGAGGGGGCATATCAGGGTGCCGTCACCTTGACCGCCTCGTCGGGGGTGGCCACCAACTGGCTCGACGCGCATTGATAGAGGTGGAAGAGGGCTATGGCCGCTGAGGCCGCCACGTTGAGCGAGTGCTTGGTACCCTCCTGAGGAATCTCAAGCACATGGTCGGCCATGCTGACGATTCGCTGGTCAACGCCGTTCACCTCGTTGCCTACGACAAGAAGCAATCTGTTTTCTGCCGCTCCGGGACGGAAGTCCTGGAGCGGTATGCTGTCGTGTGCCTGCTCAAGAGCGCATATAGTCCATCCGTCAGCCTTCAGCCGCTCTACCTCGGCCACGGCGTCGGCTACATGCCGCCATGCCACCGACTCGTCGGCCCCGAGGGCGGTCTTTGAGATTTCCGGATGGGGCGGTCTGCCCGATATACCCCCTAATATGACCTCTTCGATACGGAAAGCATCGGAGGTGCGGAACAGGGAACCGATATTGTGCATGGAGCGCACGTTGTCGGCCAAGACACGCAGCGGCAGCTTGCGCATGGCACGGTAATCGGCCACACTGCACCGCGTGAGCTCCACTATATTCTTCTTCTCACGGCTCATTTGGAGAGTTCCAGCATTCGTTCAATAGGCTTGACGGCACGGGCGGCAACCTCCGGGTCTACGAGAATCTCCGGTTGCTCGTCGCGGAGAGCGGCTGCGACCTTCGCGAGGGTGTTGAGCTTCATGTAGTCGCATTCGTTGCACTGGCATTCGGAATCTTCGGCCGGAGCGGCGAGGAATGTCTTTGAAGGGCATTCACGGCGCATCTCGAAGAGGATACCGCTCTCGGTGACCACTATGTATTCCTGAGCCTCGTCGGTGCGTGCGAAGTCGAGAAGGGCGGCCGTAGAACCAACCTTGTCGGCGATGAGCTGGAGCGGACGGCGGCACTCGGGGTGAACCAGTATCTTTGCTCCGGGATGCTCCTTCTTCATCTGCTGTATCTTCTCCAGAGAGAAGCGGTCGTGAACGTGACACGCGCCGGGCCAGAGAAGCATCTCGCGGTTGGAGACAGAGTTGATGTAGCCACCGAGGTTCTTGTCGGGACCGAATATGATTTTCTCGTCGGCCGGAAGAGACTCCACAATCTTGCGGGCATTGCCGGAAGTGACCACTATATCGGTGAGAGCCTTGACAGCCGCGGAGGTGTTGACGTAGCTGATTACGGTGTAGCCGGGATGCTCCTTGACGAAACGGGCGAACTCCTCCGGGTCGCAGCTGTCGGCCAGAGAACAGCCTGCGGCGAGGTCGGGCACGAGTACCTTTTTGTCGGGGCAGAGAATCTTGGCAGTCTCGCCCATGAAATGCACGCCGCACATCACAATTATATCCGCGTCTGTCTCAGCGGCCTTGCGGGCCAGAGCCAGGGAGTCGCCTATGAAGTCGGCAATTTCCTGTATCTCGTCGCGTTGGTAATAGTGCGCCATGATGAGCGCGTTTTTTTCCTTCTTCAACCGGGCGATTTCTTCGCGGAGCGCTGAATCCTGAGGCTTCATTTTAGTTTTATTATAAGATTAGAATAAATTAAAAATTAAATAAAAAAATAATCAACAACAATAAACGCTGTTGATAACCCACAATAACTTTTAGCCCTAAAATTTGGAAATCTGAGTTATTGAATTCCGGGTCATGGTTATCAACAGGTGTTGACAGGAACTGCTATTGAAAATCAGGTTGATGTGCAGTTTGTCTACATCCTGTAGATAAGTGCAAAGTTAATAAATTCTCGGCAGATGGCTGTAGAAAAGTGTAGAAAAGTGGGGTCCGGGATGTTGAAAAGGGGTTGAAAAGATGGGGCCGGGAAAGCGAAAAATAAATTTGGATAATTGGAAAAGACTTTGTATAAGAGGGTTAGCGAGATATGCAAGTTTTCGGGGTTATAGTTATTTACGAGTTTTGGACAGGGTTTTCTACAGAAAAACGGGGGTTATCTACAAGTTATTTACAGGACTTTTTGGGAGGATTGGCGCAGCTGAAGCTTGCGAGCTGAGACAAAAACCGGACGGATGGGGTGCGCGACGGCGGACACGAGACGGGTGTCTTCCGGAGGCTTGGCGGGGTTATAAAAAGAAAGCCGCCCGGGTGGGGCGGCTTTTGTGTCTTGGCGAAGGGCTCCGGCTTTTGGTCGGCCGGTGGGATCTTCGTCCGTGTGTGATAGCGAAGGGTTACTTCGTCGTGGTGTAAACCTGGGCGCAATTTTCGAAATAGGCCAGAACCACTTTTTTGATAAGATTCTTCATAATTAAAATATGTTTCGTTCAAATTTCCCGGAAATGACCGCTCCTGAGGGTGGTCTTTCATTCAGTGGAATCTTCCGGTCAGCCCAATCGGGCTTGTGTTCTTAGAACTAACTTCACCAATATAAACGCCCGAATCGGGAAAAAGTTGTGAAAAGATGTGAAAAATATGTTTTATAGCATAATTTTACAGCATAAAAAGGTGGTGATAAGGTGGGAGAGGTGATTAAAAAAAGGTGGGGAGGAAGGTGACGGAGCTGAAGCTCCGAGGCTATAACAAATATTATGACGGAGGGGTTGAGGAAATTGTGGTAGGTAGTAAGCGACGGGTACACAAGGCGAGGGTACATAAGGCGAGGGTACACAAGGCGAGGGGGATAAAAAGGGTGAAGGAGGCTAATCTCTTCGATCGGCCTCCTTCCAGAATTAAAATTAGGTTGAATCAAATCGTCATATTCTTACAGAATAAAACAATCTTTTTGAATCCATCATGACTTGTAAGTCATATCCGCATTTTTATCAATCATTCTATTACAAAATTCCTAATCAATCTAATTCACTAAATTTATTTGCAGCCGTCGGTCAGGACGGCTCTCCATTCACAATTTAAAACAACAACATAATTAATTATTATTGACAAAATGTAATTTCTTTGGGCTTTGCAGGGTTTAGTGATACTTTTTCTTGTCGCAAAATGCCAAAAATATGAGAATCTTGGCATATTTGAACGGAAGCTTCTGATAAGCCCTGCAAATGTTTGTCAGATTACAGTTGCAAAAGTAAATAAAATTTTTTAACCAACAAACTTTTTGCTTAAAAAATTTTAAAAATTTTTAAAGAGGGGGAGATGGGATGGAATATTAGGCGGGGGAACACTGGCCGGAGGCCGGGGGAAGAGAGGCGGGGAAGGGCTGTGAATCTGCATGAGATTCGGGCTTCCGCCCTCACACGGCACCACAAAGAGGGGAGGGGAGCTGAAGGAGGGAAGGGGAGGGGAGCTGAAGCTCCTCGCTCAAACAAATAATGGCTGAGCGGAAAGAGGGATGGGGATGAATGGCTGAGCGGAAAAATGGATTGGGATGAATGGATGGGGAAGGAGGGGCCGGGATACTGTGCGCGACGGTGGTCGCGCCACAACCGGCGAGCCAAGCTCGCTCACGCTATGGATGGATATAGAAGGTTATATAGGAGAGGGTGAAAAAATGGTAGGGTAGAGGTTAAAAAAATAAGCGGGAATTAGAACCGGGAATAAGAAAATAAGAAAAATAAGGAAAATAAGGAAAGGGATCAGAGGGTGTCGGTGACGGGGTCGGATTCTATTTCCTCGGGGGTGACGAGGGTGGGGTCGAAGCTCTCGTCGGGGTCGGCGAGGTCGGGCTCGGTCATGTCGCTGAGGGTGTCGACGGGTTCTTCGGTCTGTGCCGGCATTTCGTCCTGGTAGGTGAAGATGGGTTCCTCTTTTATGTATTCTTCCTCGATGCGGGTTGTGTCGGGTTCGTCGGTCATGCCGGCGTTGGGGTTAAGCTGGCCGGAGTTGAGAGTGGTGGTCATCATCAGCAATCCGAGGAGGAAGAAGAGGAGGCAGCTCACACCGAGCAGGGTGTCAACCCCGAGCATACGTGGATGAAGTTCTTTTTCGGGGGCACCGTTGGTGGTGCGTGCCACGAGGGCTATGAGAGGTGTCAGAGAGAATGCTCCCCAGATGATGGACACTATGGTGAGTGCGGTGAAGCCTACTTCGGGGCCGAGCAGGCCGACCTGTCCCATCATGATTCCGGCTATGCCGAGAGTGACCACGAGCCATGCGAGGAGGGAGCGCAGACATGCGCCTCCTGACTCACGGCTGCGGAAATCGGCGTAGTGGTGGAAGAAGGGGCGTATGAAGTATGTCTCGAAGAATCCGTCGTAGACGTGTCGGGGATTGTAAAACTCTTTGAATTTCATAATTGCAAAGTTATGAAAAATTTGTGGAGTATTAAAGTAATTTGCCGCAATTTTGGGCGGAGGGGGAGGTGGCGCAGCTGAAGCTTGCGCGCTGATACAAAAACCGGACGGCGGAGGGAGAGAGGGAGAGAGGAGAGGAGGGTTGGGGAAGGGCGGGAAAACAAATGGGGAGGGTGGCAGGTTATTTAGGTTAAAGGTATTTTACAGATTTTAATGTTAATGTTAAGGTTATGGATTGGAAAGGTTTTGGACATAAGGTGGTGAAGGGGCTGGATTATCTGGTGCCGGTGGCTATTTCGGTCGGACTGGTGGTGTGGCTGTTCGAGAAGGTTAATTTCAGGGATATTGTCAGGGTGGTGCGTGATGAGTGCGATTTTTGGTGGGTGGTGGTCATGATGGCTATCACTACTTTGTCGCATATGGTCAGGGGCGTGAGGTGGGGGATACAGCTGCGGGCAGCCGGGGTGCCGAGGATGACTGTCACTAAGGAGAGTGTCTCTATTTTCGGGGCTTATGCTCTGAATCTGGTTTTCCCGAGATTGGGGGAGGTGTGGCGGTGTGTCTATATCAGTCGGTCGGAGCATGTGCCGCTTTCGACGGTGGTTGGGACGGATATTGGTGACCGTGGCTCGGATGCGGTGGTGGTTGTGTGTCTGACGTTGCTGTGTCTGGTGGTGGCGCATCCGGCGATCGAGTCGTTCCTGTCACATTATCAGGTCGGGAGGGATATCACTCATATTGTGGATGACAAACTGGTGTGGCTCGGAATCGCGGCGGTGATCGGTGGGTTCTGGTGCGTCTGCCGTTACATGCGGGGGTACAGGTGGGTGCAGAAGATGGATGGTAGTCTGGCGAAGGTCTGGCAGGGGTTCAAGGTGCTGTTCACGATGAAGGGCCGTGGTTGGTATGTTGTGCTGACGTTGGGTATATGGCTCTGTTATTATATGGAGACTTATGTGATGTTCCAGGCTTTTCCTTTCACACGGGCGCTGGTTGATGAGGCGGGGTCGGCTTACGGGTTGATTCCGGGACTGGTGGTGTTTGTGTTCGGGTCGTTCTCGATGGCGATACCGAGCAATGGCGGACTCGGGCCGTGGAACCTGGCGGTGATGTTCGCGCTGTCTTTGTATGGTGTGGGTGATACGGAGGGGGCTTCGTTCTCGATGGTTATGTGGGGTTGTCAGGCTGCGTGGCTGGTTGTGCTCGGACTTTTCTCGGCCGGGTATATGTTCAGGCAGAAGGAGCTGAAGCTCCGGAGCGGAGGCAAATAGGTTGGCGCAGGGGTGGAGGTAAAGCCCGCAGGCTTTACCCACTCGACAGGGACGCTCGACCGGGATGCGGGGATTCGGGCTTCCGCCCTCACACTGCGCTCTGCATGGATGGGGCTGGGTCTTCGCTAAAGCTCAGAGCTTAAACAAAAAATGGGACTTGGGGTGGAGAGAAGTTGGGAGGGTTGGGGAAAGTGGGGACGGGAGAGATGATGGTTCAGCGGAGGAGGAGGGGATGGTTCAGCGGAGGAGGGGAGGGGATGGTTTAGCGCAGGCGGAGGCGGCGAGAGGGAGGTTCAGCGGAGGCGGAGGCGGGTGCCGGGGCGGTCTTTGAGGCCGGGGTTGAGGGCTCGGAGGGAGGCGACGGTCATGCCGAAGCGCTGGGAGAGGGAGTGTAGGGATTCGCCTTCGCCGATGGTGGCGGTGGTGGTGCCTTCGGGGGCGGTGTCGAGTTTGGGTTCGAGGTAGACTTCTTCCCAGGCTTTGATTTCGCCGTCGCGGCGCGCGTCGTTGTAGGTGAGGAGTTTCTTTTTGTCGATGCCGAATTCTCGGGCTATGGCGGCGTAGTTGTCGCCGGGCATGGCTATGACGTAGTGAAGGCCTCGGGAGCGGAGGACTTTGTGGGTGGAGAGAAGGATGGAGCGGATGTAGTCGCTGTTTTCTTCGGAGAGTCGTCCTGTTTCGGTGTCGAAGATGTAGAGGGCGTAGCGTTCGATGATTGTTATGAGGCGAGAGGCGTAGTTGGGGTCGGTGGCGTATCCGCATTCGCGGAGGGTGCGGGCCCATGCGGCGTAGTCGGTTTCGGGGAGTTCGAAGAGGGGGGCGTAGCGTTTGCGGAGGAGGAAGCGGGAGTGGTCGGCGAATGATTCGGCGGCTGTGCGGTATGCGCGGAAGCATTCGTCGGGGGCGTCGTCGGAGCGGAGGAGGGTGTCGCCGGTCCATTCGGAGTGGCATTTGATTCCGAAGTGGTTGTTGCCCCGGGTGGCGAGTGTGGAGCGGCCGGCGGCTGATTCGAGGAGGCCTTGGGCGAGTGTTATCGAGGCGGGGATGCCGTGGGCCTGCTGTTGTTCGATGGCCATGGGCGCGTAGGTGTTGATGTAGTCCTGGTAGGCATCGGCGAGCAGGAGGAGGGGGGAGATGAGGGTGAAAATTATGACGGTGAGTAAACGCATGGGTAATTGGTGGGTCTATTATGGAAAGGGGGATTTTTCTTCGGGCTTCCGCCCTCACACAGCCCTCGGAGGCAGATGTGAGCGCAGCTGAAGCTTGCGTGCCGGAGACAAAAACCGGGCTCGGGGAGGAAAGAGGGGAGAGAAAGGGGGAGCGCAGCTGAAGCTTGCGCGCTGAGGCAAAAACCGGACTCGGGTGGAAGAGAGGGGAGAGAAAGGGGGAGCGCAGCTGAAGCTTGCGCGCTGGAGACAAAAACCGGGCGCGCGGGGGAGAGGCTGGGGAAAGGAGAGCGGTTGGAGAGAGGGGGAGCAAAGTTAGATAAAATTATTTTAATGGCAAAGGTTATGGAGTTAAAAAAGATTGAGACGGAGGTAAGGGTGTTCGGATATGATGAGCTGCCGGCGGAGGACCGGGAGCTGGTGGATGCTGCCAAGGGGATGACGCGTAACAGTTATGCGCCTTATTCGAAGTTTCATGTTGGGGCGGCTATCCGGATGGAGGATGGCAGGATTGTGCTGGGGGCGAATCAGGAGAATGCGGCTTATCCGTCGGGGACGTGCGCGGAGCGTACGGCTTGTTTTCAGGCATCGGCTCTGTATCCGGGTGTGAGGATGCGGAAGATTGCTGTGGCGGCGTGGACGGGTGGTGAGTTCCAGGGGAAGCCGATCAGTCCGTGCGGTGCGTGCCGTCAGGCGCTGGTGGAGTATGAGAAGCTTTATGGACCTATGGAGGTGCTTTTGTATGGGCGTGAGGGGGTGTATGTCTTGCCGTCGGTGAGTTCGCTGCTGCCGTTGACTTTTACTGAGTTTTGATTTTGTGGGGGAGGAGGTCAAGCCTGCAGGCTTGACCCACTCGACAGGGAGGATGGGGAGAAGGTTGAGGTGGTAAACTTATTGGGGCGGGGGGTGTTTTGATTCTAAAGAGGTTTTTTCAGTCGGCGGGATTGGCAGTTGGCTGGAAGAGCTGAGGTTTCATTATAAATGGTTTTGTTATGAAAAGGATTTTACGTACGGTGGCTGGGATTGTGGCTGTGGTGGCTCTGTCGGTGACGGGGCTGACGAGTTGTATCAATGCCGACGGGGACTGGTGGGGCGGCCCTCCGACGGGTTGGGATACTTTCAATGATTCGCGTCTGGGCGGGTATTGGATGCTGGTGCAGTATAATAGTGATCCGGTTTATCAGTCGGATGCGAATTATCTGTATTTCAATGGGAATGGTTACGGTTATTATTATTATCTGGATAATGGTTACCGTGAGCGTGAACAGTTGAGGTATTGGTGCCAGGGCTCGAATACGGGGACTTCGAATTATCAGATCAATATACAGTATGAGTACAGCAGTCCGCTGACCACGAATTATTGGTTCACGCATGGCAACAACACGCTCTGGATGCAGTGGCGGACCAGTGGGGGACGGGTGCAGACTTATGTGTATGACCGGATTAACTATGCGCCTTGGTAAAAGGGGGATGGAGGCTTGACGTGGGATTCGGGCTTCCGCCCTCACACTGCGCCACGGGGACGGGGGACTGCGCCACGGGGGGACGGGGGTCAAAGGGTCATGTGGCGGGCTTTTTTGTCGTCGAAGATTTCGTCGATGACAAGGAAGATGCCTGACTCTTCGACGTCGCCGAATTCGGGGTTGATGGCTGTGCCGAACATGCGCATGGTGGGGGAGAGGGACATGTAGGCGTTGACCAACGGGGGTATCTTGCGGCCGTGGCTGCGGATGTAGTGGTTGAGGATGCGGTAGTCTTCTTTGTAGTCGGCTCCGTTGTAGCGTGCCTGTATCTCGGGTGAGAGGGCCGCGGTGGGGAGCTGTTCTATGGGGGTGACGAGGTTGTCGCGGTCGGGGAAGTGTTTGTGCATGAAGCCGAGGATCATGTCGCGGCATTCGGCTCCGTATTCGGGATACATTGTGACTTTGCCGAAGAGGTATTTGATCTGGGGGTATTTCAGCACGAGCGCTCCGAGGCCATCCCAGAGGTTGTCGAGGGCGTAGATGGAGTTGGGTCGTGTGCCGGTGTTCTGGTAGTTGACGACCACGAATGAGCGTCCGAGCTCGATGGTGTGGGGAAGGTATTCTTTCAGGAAGCGTTCGGAGAAGCGGAACATGTGTGAGGTGGCGATGTGTGGCACGCCGTCGTGGAGCTGTATGTCCTCGCCGAGGATGAATCGGTAGCCGCCGATTATCTCGCGGTCGGCGGGGTTCCAGACTATCATCTGGCGGCATGGCACGGGCTGCATGGTGTCGAATTCGTCGATGTCGCATTCGAGACCTGTTCCGCCACCTGCGTCGCGGAAGGCTATCTCGCGGAGGCGGCCTATCTCGCGCATGGTGTTTGGTGCGTTGAAGGCGTCGACAACGTAGATCTCGTTGTCGCCTTTGTTTGAGCGGCGGAGCAGACGGTCGGGCGTCAGTTCGGCTTCAATAAGACTGCGGTCTATTTTGTCGATTACTTCTTTCATTGTGATTTCAGTCAGGTTATGGGGAGGCCGGAACATGGGTTCCGGTCTCTCTTTGGTATTTATGTGGGGTTTGGTTAGACGTTGAAGCGGAAGTGCATCACGTCGCCGTCCTGAACGACGTATTCCTTGCCTTCGACGCCCATTTTTCCGGCTTCTTTGACGGCGGCTTCGGATCCGAGTGTGACGTAGTCGTCATATTTGATGACTTCGGCGCGGATGAATCCTTTTTCGAAGTCGGTGTGGATTATTCCGGCTGCCTGCGGAGCTTTTGTGCCGCGCATGAATGTCCAGGCGCGGACTTCGTCGGCACCGGCGGTGAAGTATGTCTGGAGGTCGAGCAGTGAGTATGCGGCGCGGATGAGGCGGTTGACACCGCTCTCTTCGAGTCCCATTTCCTCAAGGAACTCGCGGCGTTCGTCGTAGGTCTCGAGTTCGGCAATCTCGCTTTCGGTCTTGGCAGCGACGACGAGGAGCTGTGCTCCTTCGCCTTCGATGGCCTTGCGGACGGCATCGACGTATGCGTTGCCTGACACGGCGCTTGAGTCGTCTACGTTGCAGACGTACATTACGGGTTTGTTGGTGAGGAGGAAGAGCTCGCGGGCGAATTTCTGTTCCTCTTTGCCTTCGATTTCCACGGAGCGGGCGGGGCGGCCTTGTTCGAGGGCTTCCTTGTATGCCTGGAGGACTCCGAGTTGCATCTTGGCGGTCTTGTCGGCACCGGCTTTGGCGGCTTTTTCGGTTTTTGCGAGACGTGCCTCGACGGTCTCAAGGTCTTTTATCTGGAGCTCGTAGTTTATGACCTCCATGTCGCGCACGGGGTCTACGGTTGTGTCGACGTGGGTTATGTTGTCGTCGTCGAAGCAGCGGAGCACGTGGAGGATAGCGTCGGTCTCGCGGATGTTGGCGAGGAACTTGTTGCCGAGGCCCTCACCTTTGGAGGCGCCTTTGACAAGGCCGGCGATGTCGACAATCTCGACGGTTGCAGGCACTACGGAGCGGGGGTTGCAGAGTTCGACGAGGCGTGTGAGGCGGTCGTCGGGCACGGATATGACACCGACGTTAGGTTCGATGGTGCAGAAGGGGAAATTGGCCGACTGTGCCTTGGCGTTGCTAAGGCAGTTGAAAAGAGTCGACTTTCCGACGTTGGGGAGGCCGACAATACCGCATTTTAATGCCATATGTTGTTTTTTAAGAGTTCAAAAAGTTGGGGAGAGGTGTTTGAATTACAAATTTACTAAAAAATTTTTATATATAGGTGGTTTTTATGGGAGATTCGGGCTTCCGCCCTCACACTGGGACAAAAAAGCTGGGGGGAGAGACGGACGGGAGGATTCGGGCTTCCGCCCTCACACTGCGCGGGGGCGGAGGTGCGGGAGGATGGTGCGGGACGGGTGACTGGACATGCTCTCCTAACTGGCGGAGCCGCGGGCGAGGCGGAGGTAGAGGTCGCGGTCGGAGAGGAGGGTGGTGATGGTTTGGGTGAGGCGGCGGGTGTCGCGGCAGTCGATGTGGTAGCCGTCGATGCCGTCGGTTATGAGCTCGGCTATGCCGCCGACGGTGGGGACGATGACGGGCAGCTGGCAGGCGCGTGCCTCAAGGGCTGTCATTCCGAAGGTCTCGATGAACAGGCTGGGGTTGGAGAGGTTTACCACAATCGAGGCTTCGTTGTAGAAGGGTGCGACTTCTGCCTGACAGGGGTGGATGGTGACGTTAGGAGAGGGTGTTATGCCGTTGCGGAGGAGCCAGATGTCGATGGCCCGGCGCGTGTCGTTGATGACGAGTGAGAAGTTGATGTCGGGGAGCAGTGAGGCTATGTGGAGGAATTCGGGGATCCCTTTGTAGATCTTGAGCGAGCAGAGCATCAGTACACGGCGTCGGGTGAATGCTGCTTCGGGGTCGGGCCGGAGCGCGTTGACGAATCGGGGGGAGAGGGTGTTGGGGATGGTGCGGATGTTCAGTTTTGCGGGCAACTGCGGGAGCTGCGAGGTCTGGTAGCGGGAGACGCATATCACGCGGTTGGCGAGCCGGAGCATGATTCGCGACAACAGCGGGTACATTCCTCCGCGTGATATGACGGCTTCGTGGCAGTGGAGGGTCACGCGTTTGCCGGTAAGGCGTGCGGCGAGGGCTGCTCCTACGGGGAGGATTGTGTTGATGTAGAATTCGGTATCGCGGCGGAAAGTGTAGCGCAGGGCTGCGAAGAATGATATGAGCTGAGACCATACGTAGCGTGCGGCGGTCAGCAGTCGCGGGCCGTCGAAGCTGTATGATATGTCGTGACGCGCAAGAGCTGGAGAAGAGATTGCGTCGAGAGGTCCACCTCGTGAGGTGTGGAGGTCAATGGTATTTCCGTCAGCAAGAAGGCGTTCGATAACGCTTCTCAACACTTTCGGACTGCCCGAATAATCATTGAGCAGGTGAAAGACGACTATGTGCATATCTTCAGGGGGCCTTGCGGGAGGTTCGGTGGCTGACGGATCTCCCGGCCCGGATAGGTTGTATTTATTTACAGGGTTGATGAGGAGGCCGATTTTTTACGTCGGTATTCGGAGATGAGGAGCGAGGGGAGGGAGGTTACGATGTGGGTGCAGCGGCGGATCTGTTTCTTGGGTTCCTGCGAGATTCGGTAGAGGAATTCCATGTGGGAGCGCACCATCCAGCGGGGGGCGCGTTTCTCGCCGAGACCGCTGTAGAATTTGAAGGCGGCTCCGACTGCGATCATCACGCCGTGGGAGAGGTGTGGGCGTAACCGGTGCATGAAGTATTCCTGTTTGGGGGCACCGAGGGCAATCCAGATTATGTCTGCGCCGTCTTGCTCGATGAGCGAGGCTATGGCGGGGTAGTCGAACTGCTCGACCGTGCGGAACGGCAGCTCGACGAATTTCATGCCGGCTACGTCGGGGTTCCACGCGGAGATGTTCTCGCGGAGTGAGTCGAGGATATCCTGCTGGGTGCCGAGGAATATCATGCGGTACCGGCGTGCGGACACGATGTCGCGGAAGATCTGGGCTCCGCAGTACTGGCTGTAGTGCTCGCCATATATGAGGCGGATGTACATCGGCACGTAGCTTGAGTCGCAGATTGCGAACATTCCGGAGTTTACTACGTCGAGGTATTCGGGTACTCGGTTTGCAGTTTCGAGTATAACGCCGTCGGCCACTGAGATGTAGTCGGCGCCGGGGCGTGAGAGTCGGCTGTCGATTGCTTTGAGGACAGCCTGTCGGTCGAATTCGTAACGGATGTTGAAATAGGTTTTCAAATCTGGTTGGAATTTTGGTTCTTGTTTCGGGGTGCGCAACGGTGGTCGCGCTTTGGTCAGCGGGTTATGATTTTTGAGGGCTGATTGTTGATTATCTGTATGTGTGGACCGCCGGGACGTGAGGAGAGGCGGCGGCCGGTGAAGTCGTAATATACGGGTGTGCCGTGGGTGACATGGTCGGACAGTTGTAGTGGTGAAGTGGCTGTCTCGATTCCGTCGGCAGTGTATATCTTTGAGATTTCGTCGGAGAAAGAGCCGTCGGATTTCTGCGATTTTGCCCGTATGTGGAGGAGGTGTGAGGAATCTGTGGGGAGGGGGACGTAGAATTCTTCTCCTTCTTCGGCGACTTTGTTGGTCCAGGTGGTGTCATCGAGCGCGACGGTTCGTGCCGGGGCACGGCGGTCTTCTTCTATGATGTCTCTGAAGACGGTGCCGTCGGAGTTGTATTCGGTTGCGATGAGGTGGAGAGGTCCTGATTCGGAGACTATTCTGCATTGGCCGTTCTCCGGTTCTGAATCGAAAACCGGGGTGGTGGAGCGGAGGGAGTAGAAGGTGAGGTTTACGATGCTGAAGATACGGGAGGAATTTGAATATGTAACATCAAATTCCAATCTGTAGTATTTATTGGGTTGAGGTTCCGGGATTACGAAATTAAGCTGGGAATTGTTTTCAATGGGGTCATCGGTCAGGATTTCCTCAGCATTTGAGAAATCTTGATCAGAAGAAACGAGAAGTCTTAGATTTTTGAGTTTAGAAGTGTCAGATTTGGTAGGGACCTCTATGCGCATCATGATTCTGCCTATGGTTGCAGGAAGAGGAGATTCGTTATATAGTGCTGAGGTACCTTGGAATAATTGATCACCGATCTGGATGTAGTTTGAGTTTGTGAATGCCCCGTTTTTAAAGTTCCAGAATACTCCGCCGTATGAACTGTTGGAAGTGGCCAACTCATAAATGGAAGTGTTCGTTGCCGGGCTGCCGGAGGTTGTCCAGTTGGCTTTGGAACAGCTTATTATGAAGTCCTCTTTCTCGTTGGGACTTATGGACTGGGCGTTGCCGTGGAAAGGGGCGAGAATCGTCAGCAGGGTGATGGCGATGATGGCTTGGAAGAGGGTTGGCTTCATATGGTAAGTGTTTTGGTGTCAGGTTGTAAGTGTCGTCGGTTAGAACGGCTGCGTTGGCAAAATTAGTGATTTTTTTTGTAGCTACAAAAAAAAGGCTTGATTTTTGCAAAAATCAAGCCTTTTTGTGGTAAATTGATGTAAAAGTAGGGGGATTTAGGCTTTAGGTTTTAGAGAGGGGGTTGGTTACGAGGCTAACTTCGATTGGGTTCTAATGCCTAATATCTAACACCTAAAATCTAACCTCTGATGGAGGAGAGGAGTTTTTGCCACTTTTGGGCGATGACGGGGGTGGAGTATCGGGTGCGGAGTTTGGTGTGGGCTGCCTCGCCGAGGGCTTTGGCGCGGTCGGGATTGTCCCAGAGGGTGCGGATCTCGCGGCTGAGGGTGTCCGCGTCGCCGGGGGTGAAGAGGGAGCCGATGCTTTCGGTGCCTGTGCCGATTATTTCGGTGAAGCCGCCGTGGTCGGGGCCTATGGTGGCCTTGTGATGACGCGCGGCTTCGAGGATGGCCATCGGGAAGCCTTCGTACCATCGGGAGGCCATTACCATGAACCGTGCGTTGCGGTAGAAGTCGTTGAGGGCTGTGCCTGTGAGGTAGCCGGAGAGGGAGATGTTGGCCGGAATGTCGGCCACGAGGTTGGGGTCTGCTACGGCACCTGCGAGACGGAAAGGGATGTCGGGATTGCGGCGTGCAGCCTCGATGATGAGGTCGATGCCTTTCTCGCGGGAGATACGGCCGCAGAAGGCTACGTAAGGCTCCGGTGACTCCGCGACGGTGGTCGCCGCACAACCTGCGTGCCAAGCCCGCTCAGTCGCATCGGTAACTTCATCGGTAATTTCTTCGGTAACTTCATCGGGGAGGTCGACGGAGTTGGGGATGAGGTGCAGTCGGTCGGCGGGGAAGCCGGCTTCGGTGAGCTTGCGGCGTTGGAAGTCGGTTATGCAGGCGTAGAGGTCAACGCAGTCCATGTAATGACGGCGGAGACGTGCCACGGCGTTGCGCGCGGCGTAGCCTGCTGATTTGAGGAGTGAGTGCTCGCAGTTATATTTGACACAACCCCATTCGTTGCCGCGATTCAGGCAAAGCTCGCAGGGGGCACCGTCGCGCATGAAGAGCCCTGTAGGGCAAATCAGGCGGAAATTATGAATGGTCATTATTACCGGTACACCGGCCTTGCGGCATTCGCGTAGGGCTGCAGGGGAGATGAAGGGGTATAGATTGTGGACGTTGACCACGTCGGGCTTCTCTCGGCGGAGGGCTTCGCGCATGGCGCGTACACCCGAGGGACACCATATGCCTGATATGAAGCCGCGCATCTTGCCTGTGAGTGACTCGCGTGCACCGGCGGTAGACATGCGCAGCTGCGCCACCTCATGACCGAGCCCGGAGAAGATGCCGACCATCTTGTCGACCACGGCTTCCTCGCCGCTGTACTTCCCGTACTCGTTGTGAACGATCAGGATTTTCATTTGAGAGTCGTTTAAAACAATGTTCTTTTGAATATGGGGAACATGGGACTTCAAAAGCGACATATGTTTGAATAATTTTACACCTTCCAGGAGGAGATTTTTTTGAGGGGACGGGCGGGGGTGCCGGCTATTATTTGGTTGGGGATGGTGATGGGGCGGTTTACGAGTGAGTTTCCGGCTATGACACAGTTGTCGGGGATTGAGGATTTCTTGAGAATGGTGTTGTTGGCCGCTATCCATACTTTATTGCCGATTGAGATTGGCGCGGCAGGGTTGATAAGCTCTCCATTTTCATCATAGATTGAGTGCGCGTCGCTGTCCATGACAAGGGTGTTCCAGCTGAATTGCACGTCATTGCCGATTGTGATGTTGTCAGAGCAGATTATGCTGGTGGTGCCGGAGATGGCGAAATTATTGCCTACGGAGAGTGTACCGGATGGTTTGACATGTATTATCGCGCCGCGACCGATGTGGAGATCGCTGTCTACAATCCATTTACCACCTTTTTCAACGCAGATAATGGTATGCGTGCCATAACAGTCAATTGCATCAGCAATGTGGAAGCCGATATGGCAGCCGTTGAAACGGGGATTTCTTAGAGAGATACCACCTCGGTACATCTTTTTAACGCGGGCGTTAGGCGCAAGCCATACAGGCATTTTCACCGCCTGTGAAAACGGCAGATATTGTAGGTTGAACCAAAGCGAACGCGGAAAAGCGAGCAGAATGGTCAGGAGTTTTGGGAGCATTATTGATGAAGATGGTTATTGTTATTTCTTGTGTCTCCGATTATTTTACATGGATTTCCGATAACTATGGAAAAATCGGGAATAGTGCCTTTTACAACTGCACCCGCACCAATTATGCAGTGGTGACCTATTGTTGTCCCCGGAAGAAGAATAGAACCTGCGCCTAAGAATGAATTTGCTCCTAAATTTACTGATTTAAAGGCCTTCTGAGTGTAATTGTCTGGAGCGTGGTTTGTTATCCGTTTTAAAAATGACCAGTCATGAGTCAGGATGATGACTTTTGTGGATATTACAGAATTTTCTCCAATGTTGAGGCCGCCAGATGGGTCAAGATAACAGTCGGGTTCAATATATTCCGGCATTCCGGAAAACTTGACACCAACCACCTTGTGTGCCGCAACTGTTAATGTCATATACCATTTCATACTTACACTTCGTGTGATAAAGGCAAGAAATTTTAGGAAATAAAATAAAAGTCTCTTCATATTTAAAAGTGATTTCTTAAGGATATAAATTTATTTCTCATAGACTTTGGTATGAAGCAAAGAAGTATGAAAGCCCAAACTTTATAATTCTTTTTATTATATTTCAGGGCTTGAAAACTTTCATACATAGTTTCCTTTTTGTATCCGTATCTGATTGCTACGGATGCTCTCATTTTATGCCAGAGAGAAATATATTCTTTTAATCCTGATGGATTATACGTGTTAAGCAACTCTATTAAACCGGCTCCCACAGGATCATTTTTATCTTGGTTTCTTGGAGGTTTTTTCGAGAAATCGTAACCTTCACCCATATTGTATAGAGCCAGAGATTTTTTTGTATATGCAATTTTGAAGCGGCAGGCAATACGTGCCCAAGTAAGCAGATCCTCGCCAGATTTTATTCCTTCCGGAAATCCACCTACTGCGTCAAAGATATCTTTAGTTGTCATCACGCAGCTTGACCATATGGGTGGATTTGATATAGCTGCAATTTGAAAATAATTAGAAAGAATTCCATCTTCACCATCGAAATCTAAATTGTTGATTATTGTTGGAGATTTCTTTCCCGTAATGTCTACATGAGTATAATTTCCTGCGCATATTTGACAGGTAGGATACTTCTTCTTAAGATTTAACAGAGTTTCCAGAAGATTAGGTTTCCATTCATCGTCAGCATCGAGGAGGGCTATGTATTGGCCTCGGGCTTCGGCTATGCCACGGTTGCGGGCGGCTGATACACCGGCGTTCTGCTGGTGGATGAGGCGGATGCGTGGGTCGCCGATGGCTTCGACAGCAGCTGCGGAGCCGTCTGTAGAGCCGTCGTTTACGATGACTATCTCGTAGTCGGTGCAAGTCTGGGCAAACACCGAGCGGAGAGTGTTGGCTATCTGCCCCTCCTTGTTGTAGAGGGGGATTACTATTGAAAAAAGCATTTATCTTTAGGCTTTAGGTGTCAGGCTTTAGATTTTAGGGATAGAGTTGTAGGATTCCTTTATATGGAAATCAAGATGTAAGTTGTATCATCTTCCGGTTCTGTATGGGTGAATGTGGCATTGTAAAGCTGAACCTTAGTCAGAGACAGTCTGACTGTATGTTAATTTCATTTTGTTCAAAAAAATTGAACACTGCAAAAATACTGAACAAAGTTTAGATATCCTAATCTTGAAGTGACATGTATTGGAATTATATATTACAAATATTTCATTTTATATTAGATAGTTAGATTGTAGATGGGAATTTGCTAATAGGCATGCAGAAATCACAGAGGGTAAATATTGTGGTTAAATAAAATTAAATATAGTTAAAAAATTAACAATTAATCATTGTTTTGTTCGGAGTGGCGGAGGCCGAGCATCATTCCGTAGAATCCGAATGGCATGGACAGGGTAGCCATGGAGTAGTTGACGACGTTGTCGGAATATAGGGTGGCGTATACTCCGACTATTGAGGCACCGGCAACGATGGCGCAAAGTTGGAGTGGTGCAGAACGCGCACGCCAGTAAGTGCGGAACGCGTCGAGGAATATGAAGAATGCAACGGCACCATAGAGGATTAGGCCGATGAGACCGTTGTCGCACTTCTGTTGTACGAAGTCGGAGTGGGGAACAGTTAAATTGCTAAATTCTTTCGAATGAGTGTACATGTAAGCTTGTACGGTTCCAGTTCCGCTACCTGTCAGTTTATTGTCCTCATAGAATTTATTTTGGAGAGTTTCCCACATCCAAGATCTTGCGTTCGTATTTATATCTTGATCATTAACCTTTCCTTCACGAAAATCAGTAAGAGTTATACTATCATCGAAGAACATTTTTTCTTTAATTGCTGGAACGGTGAAGATTGCTATTATTCCCAATAAAAATACACCTAAAATCAAGGGCAAAGATTTCAGCTTATATTTGATAAAGAAGAAAGCCATTACAGCAACAAGAGAACCCATTATAGACGTTCGGAATACCCAGATACAACAGGGAGCTAAAAATAGTAAAACATAAAAAAAATTTTGTTTCTTCTTGTTGGTAAAATAGTACATTCCCAAAGAGAAAATCATAATGGAAATATAATTTATGGCTCGTGCCGTATAATACCAAATAACTCCAGGAAAAAGAATCCATTCAATCAGAGGTATAAAAGAAATGGCTATTGATATAATACCAACTAATCTTGCAAAAAGACAAGATTTTATGAAAACCTGGTTGTCTCGAACAATCGAACAGGCAAATAGGCACAACAATAAAGGGTATAGATACTTTAGGATTGTACGGATCCCAAAAAAAGGTGCTGGAGCATAAAATAGGCCGACTATAATCCATATCATAAATATAATATAGATTTTTAAAGCACCGGATATAATAACTTTATTTTTTGAGATAGACAAGCCCGTAATGCAGAAAATCTCCAGAACCAGCAAACGTATTGCCATCAGGTCAAGTCCGACATCCAGAGAAAATGCAAGAAGTCCGGTGGCAAAAGTGAGACACCAGAATAATTCTGTTCCTGAGTAATGGTAGGTTTCTGTGTTGTCGAAAGCTCCCTTGATAATCTTACCATCGGAACGAAGGAATCTGTAACCGATGATTGAAATTATAAGGAAGTACAGTATGTTGAGGTATTGCATTGTTGTTGGTTTTATATTTTAGCGTGCGACAGAGGTGGCTGCATCAGGAGTGCATAGCGCGCCAATGCGTGTAAGGAGATATGAGGGTTTTAATTTGAGAGAGTTGAATATAGGGTTGCAATCTGACAGTTGTATCCCTCGGTGGAGAAAAGCTGCGCCCGCAGCCGTGAGTTGTCAGATAGTTGTTGAAGTTTATCGGGGTTGCTAAGGAGTTCCAGAAGTTTATCTACAATAGATACTAAAGATTCAGGTTTGTGAAGCAGGCCATCTATGCCGTCGCGAATGACCTCGGGTAGGCCGCCGGTATCAGCGGCTACAAGTACGCAACCACGAGCCATGCCTTCGACTGCCGTCAGTCCGAAACCTTCGGAGCGGGAAGGCATAAGCAGGATATCAATATTGTCGTAGTATGATTGGAGTTTCTCTTGCGGCTGACGCCCAGCAAAAGTTACTGAGTCCTGTATATTGGATTCCTGCGTTTGCTTCTCCATTGATTGGCGCAGAGAGCCATCACCGACAACGAGCAAACGGATATTCGCGAAATTCTTTTTGACTTCCGCAAAAGCGGGAATTACCAAGTCCATACCCTTGATTGGTTCGAGACGGCTGACAACACCTATTGTCAAACTGCCGTTTGCATCAAAAGAGCGTGGAGTTTCACGGAGGGAGATGTATGAGGGGAGATTATTGTAGATTGTGAAATGGTTTCCGTGCTTTTTGAGTTTGAGATTTGGAGAGTATAATTGAGAAGAGCCGAAAAAAGACTTTTCTGCACGTTCTGTTATACACTGGAAAGCAGTTAGAAACCGGTTGTTGAGAAGAGAAATAAGTTTCAATCCTTTGGGAGAGTAGATATCACCTGAGGTATGGGCTGTTGCTATTATTTTCTTAACGCCAAGTAGCCGCAATATTATAACAGGTATTGCGCCCGGTGCCATATATTGTATATGTGCAACATCAGGACGAACATCCCTAACAATTCCTTTGAGGCCTTTCCAAAGATGAGCTATAGTTTCCTTGATACCGGAAGGTCTGTTACCATCTTGTGACAATAAGCGTACCTGTGCCCCAGCCTCCTGATAAAGGGCTACCATGGAATCGGAATGCTCGAAGTAGCATGCGACGGTAACATTGTGCCGGGCTGCAATCAGAGCTTTGACCAGACTCAGTGTCTGGATTTCAGTGCCTCCGGTAAGAAGACAAGGTATGCACACGAGAACGCGTTTCATAAAGGTTATACTATACTTAATACTATGCGGGACTAATCTTCAATCTCCCTTTTTCAATATTTTTTCTTTTCCCGACGAAAACAGGTATTTTTTTATTAAGGAACTTTATTACAGGGTAAAGAATGACAGCAGTTAGTGCAGCCATGAAAAATCCGATTATAGGATTGTGTATTTGAATAAACTTAAATACTACTCTTCTTATAGGAATAAGAAACCACTGGTGTGTACCCAATACAATTAAAGATTCTTTTCCATAGAACCGTAGGAAACCAAGCCATTTTACTCCGTCGAAAAACGAAAAAAATGTCATGAATGATAGCGTGAAAGCGATTTGTTTTATACGTTCAATCATAAAGTGATAGTCCGGTAAACCATTGTCCAAATACAGTATGCTTATAAATAATACTGCAAGAGTCGCAATAAATACCATAGTCTTTCGCTTCAGATTGCACATCAGTTTTATCATAGGTTTACCTATCAGGTATCCTAAACCAAAATATCCGAAATATGCTAATCCTTTTTTTATCATAAAATGACATGGTAACCCTAATAATTCCTCATGAAAAAATAATGATGCAATACATAATATCCATATGATTGATTTATTCAATCGGAATACCACATAGGATAGCGATTGTATGAAGAATAGTACCAGTAGGAACCATAGCGGTGGATTTATTAACAAGCCATCGTTGGAAAATAAACTCATTATTCTGTTCCAATCGAAAGCATCTAATGTCCTGTAATCCCAAAGGTCAATCATCCATTCAAATGGAATAGATGCAATATAGAAGAATAGAAATGGGATTATGAATGAATACCATCTTTTTGTAAAGAATGACTTTGGGTCTGATAACTTAAAGAAAATTCCACTGGCAAAAAAGAATACCGGCATTCTGAAATTGCCAAAGTCAGGGTGATCTGAGTGAATCCAAATCACCCATAGAATTGTAATACCTTTCAAGAGGTCAACATAGTCAACGCGACTTTTACCGGTTGTTTTCGGGGGGGTAGTATATTGCCCATTGTTTTGTGAAATTGGTTTTTGTGTCATGTTGGCGGAGGAGATTGAAATTTTATTGAAAAAATAATCTTCTGACTTTGTCTGTAGTTCTGTTAAGGAACATAGATATGAGCACGCGCCGCAGGTTTTTGTCTGACTTGCGGTAGTAGCGGTAGGTCCCGGCTTTGCGGAATGATTTTAACCAAGATGAGAGAGAGAGTTCATGTCCGATTACCCGACGCAAATCTGCTACTTCGTCTATCATTTCATATTCGACGGAAGGGAATCCCGATTTGAACGACAGATTGCGCAAAGCTTGGTACCATATCATAGGAATGTTTACTCCGGCGTTGAGGGGATAGTGTGAGGTGCCGTCGTTGCGTAGATTTATCTCAAAGAAGTAGTTTTTCTCCTTTTCGAGTCCAAATTCTATGCTGAACGGACCGCAGTATCCAATATTTTTTACGAAATTTTCAACTTGTTTTCGTTCCGGTAGATGTGTATCGACATCTGTTGTTATTATGGCGTGGGTATATTCTCCCGTAGGTGATACTCCCGGCTTTTTTACCAATGCCGGTATGATGACATCACCATTTGGCAGGGCCACACCTAAAAACAGGAGGTCTGCCTCGTTGCGAATGTACTGTTGAACAATAAATTCTTTTGTATTGCGGCCATGTGTCAACGCATCATCAAGTTCCTGCTCGGTTTCGCATACACGCATGTCTCCCTTGGAACCCGAAGTGCTGTTGAGAGGTTTAACCATGCATGGATACTCAACTTCACCGTATGTAAAATCCGGAGCATTGCTGAACCGGCTTTTCAAAATGCGTATGCCTGACTGTTCGGCAAGCGCAGTCTGTAGTTGTTTATCCATCAGTTCCGATACGCGGCCTTGGATGCCGGCATTCGGGAAAATGTATCTTGCAGATAATCGTTTGAGGTTTTGGTCAAGTGCTTTCTCTTCAATGTCTCCGGTTGGATAAATTACAGTTCCTTTTAGGAAGTTGTTTTGTGACGTTAGAAGCCATTCAACGCCTTCATCGGCCGAAGATACATGATGGATATGCTTTGCAAAGCGGCTATATCCTATAATGTTACCTTGTTTCTTGTCTTTTGAGTCACCTATAATCAGAAGGAAACATTCTCTACCCGCTTCAGCCATAGCATGAAGCACTCCGAGCGAGTTGTAATTTCCGGCTCCAAAAATAATGAAATCAATTTCTGCGGGTTCAGGCAGCGTTTCTGTTGTCATATCGCAAAATACGCAATTATATTGATGCGGGTGTTTGCTCAAAATAAAGGAACTGGAACCTAAGTTTTACCAGTCCAGCGGAAAGCGTTCTATATCCTCTTCCACAAGATTGCTTCCGCTTTGCACCTCTATAAAGGTCAGGCTTGTATATGCCTTAAGGGCATGTTTGCAGCCTTTGGGAATGGTTACGGTCTCTCCACGTTGAATGCTACGTCGCTGGTCATCTATTATTATCTCTCCTTCGCCATCGATAAAAGTCCATACTTCGTCACGATATTCATGGCGTTGGTAGCTGATTGAACATCCGGGGTTGAGAGTCAGTTGTTTGGTGAGCGCACAGAATCCGTCAGGGAAAGTAATTGAATCAATTACCTTATATGTTCCCCATCGGCGTTCTTCATACATGGGACGGTTCTTCAGCTGCTGTGCATAGGTTTTTACATTCTCACTTTTGCTTTTTTCAGAAACGATGATTCCGTCAGGCGACGCTGCGATAACAAGGTCTTTGGTTCCGAGGCAGAGCAATGGAATGCCAAGCTCATTGAAGACATGCGTATTCTCACCGGAACCGTCAGTGATGACATTGCCAAATTCAGTTGTAGGTAACTCGTCAGTCAGAGTGTTCCATGTGCCGAGGTCCTTCCATTTGCCATGGTATCTGACCATCCCGGCATTCTTTTCTTTTTCAGCTACTTCGTAGTCGAAACTGATTTTTGGGAACTCCTTGTATCGGTTCCTGATTTCATCGAAAGTTGGGGCGTCAACATATTTTGCGGCGATTTCAGTGAGGTATCCAAGACTGAATGCAAAGACACCACCGTTCCAGAGAGCGCCTTCGGAAATGAGGTGTCCGGCAGTCTGCACATCCGGTTTCTCAGTAAAATTGTGTACCGGAATTATTCCATCAACGCAGTTCCCATTTTCAGGGACAACATATCCGTACTTCGCTGACGGATAAGTCGGTTCGATTCCCATTACGATGAGATCAGCTGCATTTTCGGAAATGCCGTCCGCCATACGTTTGATGACGTGAAAATATTCTGTTTCAGTATAAGGATCGCAAGGCATTACAACCACAATTTCATCGGGCTTGCAGTTGCGTTGCTTTGAGAGATATTCACATGCCAGGCATATTGCCGGGAAAGTATCCCTTCGTGAAGGTTCGGTAACTATGTCAACAGAATCGCCAAGCTGGGCAATGACCGAATCCTTTTGTGAATCACTGGTTGCGACGGTAATATCAGCTTCAATCCCGGAAGAGCGTAATTGACGCATTACTCGCTGCACCATCGATTCGCGTCCGGTTGCCTCCTTGTTATCCAGGATACGAAGGAACTGCTTTGACCGTGCATCATTTGACAGAGGCCAAAGACGTGTGCCCGAACCGCCGGAAAGTAATATGATTTGCATGATAATAAGTAGGTACTAAGTCCGAGTTATGAGTTATGAAGTATCAAATGAGTAGATTCACATCAATGCGTTTATTCATTCAAATCATAGACTCATTACTTAGCAGTCGTTGTTTAAATGAAAATAGAGTTCGGTGCGGGTGGTGTTGGCGCGTATGAATGGGGCGGGTAACACTCCGCTCCATGGTGCTCCGCACGGTGCTTTGGGGGTGACGTATGCATGAACGGCACGAAGTTTGGCTTTGTGTTCTGCTGGAGAGAGGTGAAGTTTGCGGGCGTTGTGCCAATCGAGGTTCCAGACGTTGTAATACCACATCCAGACGCAATATTCCCAGACATTTGTGTTAGCCGAGGCGAGAGAGATTCCGATTTCTCGGGCGGCGAGATGGTCTGGCCATCCCTCGCCGCTGTGCGGAACGAGGATGTTTGCCGGTTTCAGTTCAGCAATAAGACTACGCAGCCGTTCCATCTCTGTCTTGGGACGCGCAGAGATACTTCCATCCTTGAAATCGAGGAAATGGATATTTGCTGCCGGAAGACCAAGTTCGCAGGCTGAGTCAAGAGTCAGTTTGCGGCGTGCTTCGATTACTGTTTCTTCTGTAATGTCACTGTGGTTGTGGAGAGAGCCTCCCCCTCCGGTAAGTATTGCGACATAGGGAGGGTTGCCGCTGGTTATAAGATGAGTTATCAAGCCACCGCAGCCGATGGTTTCGTCATCGGGGTGCGGAGCGATGATGAGGGTTGAGTCGGTAATGTCTAATGTACCCTGATTACGAGCTTTTTGTCTTAGAATCCAGCAGCGGAAATCACGAATAGTATTTTTTATATGCCCAAGCATCTGCGATAAACGTCTAAAGTGAGGCGTGAGCATCTTTCCCATGTGAAATTCATGCTCTGTTGAAGATTTAATTCAGATAAATCAGTCTTTTGGAGCTCTCCAGATTCGAATTTTAGCATTATTTCTGACATGGCCGATATGTCATCAGGTTCTACATATAGAGCTACGTCGCCACCAACTTCTTCAAGGGAACTGTTACGACATGTCACAACCGGAGTGCCACAAGCCATGGATTCAGCAATAGGAAGTCCAAAACCCTCATATTTACTTGGGAAAAATGAACATGTGGCACCGGCATAGAGATCAGCTAATTCCTCATTTGATATATTTGATACGAAATGAATCTTATCTGCAACATGAGAATTCTTATTAATCAATTCTCGGACTTCGTCAGTCGGTTTTCTCCAAACAAGAATAAGGTGGTGAGTAGGAGTGTTTTTGTAGAAATCGATAAATGCCTCAACGACCGCAATCGTATTTTTTCTTCCCCTATCGCACGAGACGGAAATGAAATATGGATATCCATCTGTATATCTACAGGGAGGTACTTCGTGAGGGAAGAGAAGGTTATGGTCTACACCCCAAGGAGTGACAAAAATCTTATCGGGGTTGACATCCATGTATTCGGCAATCTCTCTCTTTGAGTTCTCGCTGCATGTTATCACAGCTTTTGCTTTACGTGCGAATGGGGGATAAGTACTCTTTGCGAAGTCATGATTCAGAAAAGACTCAGGATATGAAAACATCATAGCATCATGAATAGTAACTATGCAATTTTCAGGATGAGCTACGTATTCAAAGTTATGTGTTATATGTAACAGGTCATATCTGCCAATCAGTTCCCGTAGTCTTAATGATGCGGCAGATTTATTCCACCTGGGGTTATTACGCCAATATGCGTGTATTGACTTGAAGCGCGTGTTCAGTGCTTTGGCACTGACACCCTTTAAATTTTGAGTATATAGTGAGATTTCAAATGGTATTTCCTCTTGAGGAATGTTATGGAGAGCTTTTATAAGTTCCATATTTGTTCTTCCTATTCCGCTGTTTTTGCCTGCAACAAGATAGGGAACTACTGGATTGGCGTCGATAAGAATCCTTTTCATTAGTTTATAAGTGAGTAATATAATTTAATAAGAACGTCGCAATGGTCTTTTAGAGAGATAGCCCTACAATTTGAGGAATACTTTTTTATTATGTCCGGAGACTGTATAATTTCTGTGAGTTTTTTTGCAAGAGCGTCTGCATCGTTTGGTTTAACAAGCCAACCATTCACTCCGTCTTTAATTTGCATTTCCGCTCCTCCACATCGAGAAGCAAGAACCGGTTTACCGAGAGCAAGAGATTCTGCTATGTTGAGACCAAAGGCTTCAAGAAATATAGAAGCTGTAACAGAGACATGGAAATTAGATGTCTCCTTATAGACTTGACTTGGAGATAGCTTGCCATGCCAGATAATACGTTTATCCTTTTGATATTTATTTTTTAGGCCTGACATATATTTCTCTTCATTCTTATTCCCCGCTCCCCCTATCAGATGAAGTTCTATGGCTGAGTTTATAACTTTGGAGAAAGCTTCAAGCAATATGTGTATACCTTTGACATGGCATATACGACCTACATAATAGAACTTTATCTTGCCATCAATGATTGGAGGAAAAGCTGGTTTCTTGTCAGGCAACGGTACTCCATGAGGAATAACCCGTACTTTTGTTTTGTCTAATCCATTTTCAATCATTGCTGTTGCAATTTCATTGCAAGGGGCAATCATGATATTGGCCTTTTTGCATATTTCGTGCCAATGGTTGATATGATTCTCGATATGCGTTGCCGCTGAACCAATCGGGCTGATGAAAGGTATGAATGGAAGATGAGAAAGTTTGTTTCCTAAAGAGATATATGTCTTTTGAGGAATATGTTTCATGAACGGGTACCATATTTTCAAACCGGTACGGATGGTTCTAAGATAGCATGGCAGACAGTTCGTGTGACTAATTTGTCTATGGCATATATTGTCTTTGCAATCCAGTCTTGCACCTGCGGGACACAGTATTCCGCCATGATGAGAGGTCACTACCACTGGAATATTAAGTTTAGTGCCAAGACGACATATAATATGTTTATAGCTGTGGGCGTGTATGACCTTAGGTTCTATTTCTGTAACAATTTTTTCTAAGTCCTTTTCTGCAATTGAGATAGGAACCTCATAAATGGAATGATTCTTATATTTTTTCTTTTGGGTATCGCCATTATGAATAAAAGAAATTATTGATACGTCAATTCCGGCATCGATCATAGTGTCTACTATGTTTTTAACGTAGACCTGCCCTCCACCGTAGGAAGAGAAGAAATCACCGGATGCAATCTGTAAAATACGCATTTAAATAAAATGGGTTAGTGATTGTGATTGCTTTTCAATAATAATTTTGATATTTCTATAATTCTTTTCAACTTTGCAGAAATATAGAGTTCTTTATCTTCTACAGCAGTGTGTCTATAGGCTTTTTTTGTTATAAAACGAGAAATTTCCTTGAATTTTGGAATGTATCGTAAATGGGATATGTAAATATGAAGAACACAAAACAAGCCTCTTTTATTAATTTTTATATCTTGTGTAATTCCTTCTTTAGTGTAGTTGAGATTCTTAATGGCTTCACAATAGGTTTTAACTGCAGTATCATATTGTAAAACATCCATTTTATATACTCTATGAATAGGGAGAATATAATAATAATGAGATTGGGGAATAATCTTTACGGAGTTGCAAAAATTCAAAAATTCAAGAGTGAAAAAATAATCTTCCGCAAAATGTATATTTGTATTATAAGTTAAGTCGTTTTTCCTAATGATTGAAGATTTATATATTTTACACCAAGGAGAACGAATGTATGTTTTATTATTGTGGTCAATTATAATGTCTCCAAAATTAGATTTATTATAATAGTAAACCGTATCCGATTGACAAATATATTCTTGATTATTTTCAAGACAGATAACTCCTCCGATTACAAGATCTGCATTTTCGTCATTAAATGATGATAAGTAATCTGGTGAAACGAAATCATCGGAATCAATGAAGGTGACGTATTTACCCCGTATTATACTTAATCCGAGGTTTCTTGCAGATGAAACACCTCCGTTAACTTTGTGTAAAACTTTGATTCGTTTATCAAGCGATGCATATTCATCAATGATTGAGGCAGATGAATCCTTACTCCCATCGTTAACCAATATGAGCTCAAAATTCGGTTCCGTCTGAGCTAAAATAGAATCGATACATCGATGAAGTGTTGTCTCGGCATTATACACCGGCACAATTATCGAGTATAAAATTTCGGGGATGTGCCTTCTTATTTTTTCGTTAGAGTTCATGTGAATTGCAGTGAAAAAATATTAACGTTTAATTGAATGTGGAGTATATTGAAGATTTAATGAATCCAGTTTTGGAGTCTATATCCCAGTTTACCAAGTTTGGGTGAAATGAGATTAATCGTCTCAATAAAAGCATATTGGTGCGTATACTTACATATTAATATGTAAGTGGTTGGACAGATAATGATTGAGACTATTAAGGAGATGAGGGAATTTGGAATTGCATAGCTTATAATAAGAGCTTCTCCCATTATAAGGAATCCGTATAGCAAATATGGAGCTATCTGGCGCATCTGTTTGACAAAGCCAAAGTTAAGTATTTTCCTTGTATAATAGGTGTTGACATATAGTGCCATACATGAGTAAACCGTCATGCCGACACAAAATATGGTCAGATTGCCAATGAATACCGAAATCAATAAGATTATGACGGCTATTGTTTTCTTGATTATTTCAAGGCGTAGGAACAGGTCACTCCGGCCTTTTACGTATAGCAGGTTAAGGTTAATTCGGATGATTCCATCCCATATATAGGAGATACTTAATATCTGGAGAAGTGGAATACAGGGTGCCCATTTGTCTGTGAGCAGAAAGAGGACAAGGGGTTTTGCAATGCCGCATAGAAACAGAATGATAGGGCAGATTGCAAATGCGGACATCTTGATGTATTTCTCGTAAAGTGCAAGCAGGCGTTCGTCGTCATCTTGAACTTTACTCAATACGGGGAAAGCAACGCTCGACAGCACACTATTGATGGTTCCGGCAGCCATTTCGTTGAAACCCTGGCCACGGGATACATAACCCAGGTCGGCTGCGCTGAATTGTTTACCAATAATTAGTGGATACATGTTCGAATAGGCCGTATGCAGAAGGCCGGAGGCGAGAAGTTTTGAACCGTATCCAAATAGTCTTTTGAAAGAGGAGACCGAAAAAATCAGAGATGGAATCCATCTTACGTAATAGAAAAGAAGAAGAACACGGATTACAGCTGCGGCAATCTGCTGGAAAACGAGAGCCCATACACCGAATCCTAAAAATGCAAACAATAGTCCTACACATCCGGAAATAAGGGCCGAAGCGGTACTTACTAATGTGCTTAATTTAAATTTAAGTTCTATAGTCAGTTGAACGCTATTGATTGCAGCCAATGCTCCAATTACAAGCGTGAGACTATATATGCGTATGATTGGTGTCAGCTGTGGCTGGTTATAGAAATCGGCAATCCATGGAGCTGAGATTGCAAGGATGCCGTACATCAATAGACTGAGTCCAAAGTTTATGTAAAATACAGTACAGAAATCTTTGTTTGACCGGTCTTTGTGTTGGATGAGGGCATTGGAGAATCCGCTGTCAATAATGGTACTTGCCAATCCCATGAAGAATCCGAGCATTCCGATAAGACCGTAGTCTGACGGTGTCAAGAGCCGAGCAAGTATGAGAGAAATTACAAACTGGATGAATTTATTGGCATATGAGCCGACAAAACTCCATGCAACACCTTTGACAGCCTTTGATTTGAGTGATTCTTCTGCCTCCATTTTTTAATTAGAAAATTTCTTGTAACGCATTTTATGTGCGGCTTTTTTGTCAAGAATACATTCTATTATGTTTTCGGCAGCAGTTTTGCCGTATGGCGATGTTAGGTTATTGCGGAAGAATGCAATCCGTTTATCTTTTGATTCATCTTTACCTTCAATAACATTGATGATGAATCTTTCAATATCTTCTTTTGTTTTACCGAATTGATGCAGACGGTAAGCTTCATCAACAGTTTCATTCCAATCATGTGTCCCTTCTTCTTTTCTGATAAGATACATGACCGGATTTCCTGTAACATGATATTCTTCAATAAAAGAGCCGCAATCGTGAATCATAGCATCGGAATACTTAAACAATCCGAGATATTTCCCACTTTCGTATTGGCTCCATTCCGAGTTTTCCCACTTATTGTAATATGCGTCAGTGCGTTCCTTTCCCCATATCTTTTCGAGTTTTCCTCTCAGGAGTGGATGGGGTTTGAAGGCCCATTGAATTTTGTCAGAGTATTTTTCTGCAAGTTCAAGCATGATTTCCCCAGTTTCAAGAAAAGTGGATGATTGCCACCAGTTTTCTGGATTTATAGAGTGATGAGGAGCAAATATAATCCGCTTCTTCGTAGAATCACCTTTCCATGGGTTCTCAAGCAATTCCTTGGGAGTCAGTAGTTCATCCATCGGAGGTATTCCGGTAGCGTAACCATTTTTCGAACCTTTGCCTAATTGTGTTGTATAGTAATCACATAGGGTCGGGTTCTCATAATATACCTGCCAGGAGTTGTATATGAATGATGTCTTAAATGCCCAATCCTGAATACTATTGTGAAATGAATATGGACAATAACAGAACAGGGCTTTTAAATTATTCAGGAAAATACCACCGTAAGGTTTCTGATAAAATATAATATCCGGTTTGTAGTCCTTCCATAGAGAATCACCTATATAACCAACTTCTTTAAAAATGTATTTCTTAGTTTCCAAATAACTTCTTAAGTTATTACAATCATCTTCCTCATCACTTCTCCCAATGACTATTAATGGATTAAAACGAGTGTCTTTAAGCATTTGAAGATATAGAGATTCTGATTTCCATGCCCCAAGATTTTCAAGTACAAAAATAATCTTGATGTTTCTTTTATGTCTTATTTGCTCAGCTTTTAATGGTATGAAAATTTTTCTATACAGAAATAACTTAAGAGCTAAACATTTTAATTTTAATAGATGTATCGCAGAGGACATATTTTTAACGGAATTATAAAATAGTATTGAAAATAGTGTATCGAGGTCTTATTTTCATTGCATATGGTATGAGATCATTAAATTCCTTTTCTGACCAGGGAATATGTTTGTTAATAGTCTGAGATAAGCCAATTGTTTCATAAAAATTATTGAGTTTGTTAAAGAAGGCTGTATTATTTCTTATTTTTTTTTCAATTAAATGAAATGCCCACGCCGCTTGCAAACCATGTATTGATGATTTTTCCGGAAAGTACTCATCTATTGCGTGACTTATCATGTGTTCTGAGCCACTTGTACCGCGTGTATTTCCGGATATAATCATAGAAAGACCGGATGATATTAATCCATTTGTGAGATCCATAAGAAAGTCGTCGGAGTAAATATCACCATAGGTGTAGTTATATACTCCCAAAGCGGCCTCTTTCGCAAGCATAAACGCGAGTTCATTAATAGGCTCGTTGATATTCTTATAGGCGAGTTTCCAATCCTGAATGGCTGACAGGTTTGTGATAAGATCTCCAACTCCAGCGAGAATGAGTTCTTCAGGAGATTTTCGAATCACGTCAAGATCCACGATTATTCCGGTGGGAGGTTGAACGCCGAGACTTTTTTTTCTGCCGTTCTGAGTAAGCCGCGCCACACAGGAATATATAGCATCGTTAGAGAGGGTTGAGGGAACTGTGATATAGGGTAAATCAGATTTGCTTGCACTGTATTTGACTAAGTCAAGGATACTGCCCCCTCCAAATGCCACGATAAGTGCATCAGTCTCTCTGATTTCTTTAATGAGGGATGTTGTTTCAGCTATATCTCCACCTTTGCAGAATATAACTCTCTCGAAAGAATTTGCAGTCAACTCATCCCTGTATATTTCATACAGGTTAGATTGTGTCACAAGAATCTTAGCTGGATAATAGAGATGAGCTTGTCTAAGAAGGTCATCTATATTCCTCAGAACTTGATTGCCGGTTTTTATGATTGCCGGAGTCTTAATTAAATTGTAATACACGGTCAGAGTATTTCTGCAATTTCCTTTATGCTTGAGAAAATATAGGTTGGTTTAAACGGAGAGGTCAGAACATCAGTCTCGGTGGCTTCTCCTGTTAAAACAAGTGCTGATTTTGCACCGGCATTAATACCTACGGCAATATCTGTGTATAGACGATCCCCGACACACATTATCTTTGATACAGGGACGTTGAATATTTCGGAAGCCGTATATACTATATCCGGTTCCGGTTTACCTAAAAACTTAGGAGTCCGTTCAGTAGCAAGTTCAACCATTTTTGCCATTGCTCCGCAGTCCGGGATAAAACGGTTTCCTTTTACCGGACATCTCAAATCGCAGTTGGTGGCGATGTAATCTTTACCGAGGCTAACATGGTAACATAGACCCTGCAGTTTGTCGTATGTTAGTTCTGTATCAAAGCCCAAAATGCAAATATCAATGTCTTCGCCTCTATATTCAGTCGGCACGATATTGTAGCCTGCATTTTGCAATTCTGATTTAAGAGACTTAGTTCCGACCAAGTATATTTTTGCATTATCAGGGTAATGTTGTTTAAGGTAGTTCAGAGTAACAGTAACGGAAGAGATAATCTGGTTACTTTCTGCCTCAACTTTCAATTGATTGAGTTTGCTGATGTAATCAGATTTACTTTTCGATGAATTGTTAGACATGAAGGCGTATTTCTTTCCTCGTGCATTGGCTTTAGAAAAGAATTCAGATGCACCAGGAATCAATGTGTTTTCATGGTACACTGTGCCATCCATGTCTAAAAGGAACAGGTCTATGTCTTTTAGCATCCTTAAAAATTTTTATGCGAAAAGTTTTTCAGCAGTTGTAAGATCTTCAAGAGTGTCAATCTCGAACCATCGGCCTGAAATAATGTAAGGGGTGAATTCTGTTGTCGGGAAGATTGCATCGAGAGCAAGTTCTGTCCAAGAATTTTCATCATTCTTTTCGCATATTGTATATTCAATCTCGTCGAAAAGTATTTTTGATGCCGTCGGCGAGATGCGATATACATCAATGGAGACTGCAAAATGGTCGGATTCTGTAATCTTCTTACTGATATGGTTGATTTTTTTGTCTGAATCGATGGTGATTTTCATTGATTCTTCCAGATAGCAGCTTTTGTCACATGCAATTTTGCTACCTTTCCCTTCTTGTATTCCCTTGATGATTGAACTGTCGAAGAAGACATCTGCATTCATCAGCAAGAATTCCTCTCCCTTAACATATTCTTTAGCGAGGAAAAGGGAGTACATGTTATTGGTCTCATCATACCTCGGATTTGAGATAAAGTTGATACCTTGGTAGGTGTTAAGTAAATGATTCTTCAGAACATTTTCCTTATATCCTCCGATGACGAAAATGTCTTTTTCTAAAAGACCGTTTTCCTTCAGATTGTCAATCTGTTGATCGATTATGCATTTCCCGTTAACGGGAACCATACATTTGGGTACGCTGTCAGTTATCGGTCTCAGACGCGTCCCAAGTCCGGCAGCGAGAATTACAGCTTTCATATGTTTACATTGTTTATTTCCAGTCGATTTTGAGGAGATTCACCTAATAACCCAAGTTTTTTTAATGTGTGGGGAGGTATTGCGGAAAGATCTGCTAATGAAGAAAGGTCTTTTCTGCCTCATTAACAAACATCCATGTCGATGCCATTCGGATATCAGGGCAGCAGGGTGTGGAGCTGGTTGTAGATGTAATCTTTCAGGAGTTTGAAAGATTGGAAGGAGAGGAGGGCGAGGAGTATGCGGAGCAATCCGAGAACGAGGCTGAGCCATGCCAGTCGCAGACTGAGGCGTGTGGCACGGTTGGCTGCATGCAGGTTCTCGTCGTCGTGGTGATGACGGACTTTGTTGCGTAGGGCCTCGGTGCCATCCTTTATGTTGGCGAGGTTACGGGCGATGACGCTGTAGTCTTTGACTCCCGGATTGGATGGTGCGTCCGCTCGGCAAAGGCTGTTCTGGGGAGAGGTTAGAAGCGTCTGTAAAAATACCCATTGGCCTATCAGATCATGACATTTGTCGTAGAATCTGAGCTTGTTTTCTCTGACGTTCTTGCGTTGTCTACGGTTTTGTAGCGACGGTTTGGTGTCTATTCCTTTATAATCCAGGTACAGGCTGTTAAGAATGTGTTTGAAAAGGTAGCTGAGAAGCGAGGACTTCCTTGTTTTCAGGCGCGATTCGGGTGTGGAGGGGAGGGGGAGGTCTTTGTCAGGCTTGATGGAGAGCATCCGCGAACGGTCATAGCCCTCGGAGGTGGCTACCCATTCGCGTACCTGTGTCCGCTTGCTTTTTACAGTACAATCCGAAGGTGGGGATTGGGGTGCGTTTTTAGTCCTGCTTGGCGCGGTATTTTGGTGGGCGTCAGGCAGTTATGATGCAGAGAGTGAAAGTTGCCGAAACTTGGTCTGTTTCATGTATGATGTCAAGTCGGTCTTATTTTGGGTGCAAAGTTAGTGATTTTGCGCGACATATGCAAATCGGGGGAAGTGGGGTGCGTGAGGGTGCGGGCACGTGTGGTGAGTCCAAGTAGAGTTCTCACTCTACCATGTAGTGTTTTTGCTCTATCATGTAGAGTGATTGATCTATCCGGACTCACCATGTGAAGTCTTGTCTCTTTTCTGCGCTATTTTATAGTCGTTACTAAACCGAGGAGGAAATTGATTTCCCCTTCTGATAGTTTTCTTTTCTGGCCGGAGAATGTTTCTGTTGTATGAAGGAAATTGCTGATTTCATCGGTATAGGTTTTATCGGGTACAATGATACTGTCGATATCCCCAATATCGAATTTCAACGCATGGTTTATCAGTTCCTCGGTTGGTGCCGGTCTTTTTTCATTCGGGTCTTTACGCCATTTGTCGTAGGCTTCTTGTGTAAGAATCCATTTGACTTCTGTTATCGGCACTGTGTAGCGCCACTCTCTTTCCGCGTAGTTGTGAAAGTCTTCGTCTATCCATGGCGATTTGTATTTCTTCATGAACCCGGAGATTCCGGTTTCCATTACTGCCTTCCAGTTCCGGTGGAGGTGCATGAGTGTGGCCTCGTCGGTGACATACCATACCGGATTGAGCCATTTCTGTCGTAAGGCCCATTCCTTTTTCATCGATATGGCATATGATCCATAATCTTTTCCTACACGGTTGATGTGGTCGAGTATGGTCTGAGCTTCGATATCTGCAAAAGATACCATGGGTATGCCCATATACATCACATCCTTGGGATTTGTGTCGAGGCGGAGGTCTTCGCCATGATAATTGGGGACGAAGCCCTCGGAAAGGACCTCGGTTATACGCGTGAATTCCTCGAACAGATGTGTTATAAATTCATGTTTGCTACTCATTGTGTTCTCCTGTTAAATGACGCCTCACATCGTCGAAGAGTGAGGGCTTGAGGTTAATGTCGGGATAATCCTTGAAGAGGATATCCACTTCAATCTCGGTTCTGAACGGTTCGTAGTTTACGGTGTTCAGATATTTCTGCAGTCTTTCAAGTTCGGGAAGCATCCAGTTGAGTTTCTCATTCATCCATCGGCACACCATCGGACACTCCTTCTCTTCGCAAAGTTTCCGGTCGAAGCGGATCTTGATGCCCTCGAAACCATTATATCTAACGGGGGTTTCGCTACATTTATATGTTTCTTTATGCCACTTACGGCAACTGCCCTCTTTTCTCTTTATCGGTTCCAGGCTCTTCATGTTAAGAATGATGTAGAACCGCAGGGTCTCGCGGATGTAATATTCGTTTTTGGCAACACCATCCATGTCATGTAGAGTGTCATATCCTATTTCGTAATGGGGTATCAACTGAATCTCGTCGGTTACAAGATGTGAAATCCAGTGGAATCTGGATCTCTCTGACATATGGCTTACGTTCTCGTTGAGAAGGTGGTAGTTTATTCGGTCGTTTGAGATATCCATCAAGTCGGCAAGACGCAGCAGGATGGTTATATATTTCGCGCTGGTCGTATCATTCTTTGCAGAAGACCGGAGGTCATAGACATGGTGTATCTCCTTGCCATGGTCTTCTCCTGCCCTGGCCACGGCCTCGACAATGGTTTCTTCAAGATACTTGAAGAGGTCATGGCGTTTGTTTTTAATGAAAAGAGCACTGTCTTTAGCGTGGTTGTTCCGGCTTCGGGATTCGTGGAATTCGTATACTTCATTGAATATCTCCACCATTTTGCCTCCTAATGATTTCCAGAAATTGGCAAAACCTTCGGAATTCCCTAAATCGGAACAGGTTGATTCCCATTGTTTCAGAATATTCTTCATTGAGGTGAGATAAGGAGCCATCAATGCTATGTTTTCCTCTTCCGCATGGCAGAAACGCTGCAGGTCAGGATGGATGACCATGCTGATATCGTGGAGGTAGCAGGCGAGAAACAGTATATAGTAATCAAGTTGTTTCAGCTGGAAATAATCAATTCGCCTGATAATATTCATGGCAAGTGTTATCAACTTGACAGCATGTTCCTCATTGTGGAGGGTATATGAATTCAGGAATTTCGATCCATTCTGCCAGAGTCCCTTGACGATGCGGTGTGTCTTTATAAGGTCGTCAACCTTGCCCGGGTCAACGACTTTCGTCATAAATATTTTCACGACCTCCGGAAGCCCGTTATCGACCATCATTCTTTCCGGCAACGCATGAGGCTCAATCTTGGAAAGAAAATGCCAGAAATCATGGATGTCGAAATTGGGGTTTCTCAGCCAGACTAAAATCCTGAATGACGCATAGTCGATATTTCCTCCTTTTGTCTTTACAAACGGAACTTCTTCTGAAGGATTGACGCCGATCATTACTGAGAAAAAAGCATTCAGAATCCTGCGCTTGAATTCGTCAGACACGACTTTCATGAATTGCATCCCCTCAATCTCATTCTCTATCTCTTTCTCAATCTCATTCTCTTTCCCAATCTCATTTTCTTTCTCAATCTCTTTCTCTTTGTTGTCTTTCTTATCTTTTTTCTTGAATAGAAAGGGATATTTTTTGCGAGTGTCTGCCAGCTCTTGCTCACTTTTTGCGTCGGATGAAAAGATGAAATGGAACTCATCAAAGATGAATTTGCGCAAGCGCCCGATGGCGTGCGCAGTGTCGATGTTAGAGGCGGCGGGAATCTCAGAGCGGAGTGCCATATGAAGACTTGCATAGCGATTACGGGTCATATTACGCTCCGCAATCACTCCATCTAAATATTTATGAAAATATAGATGGTTATAAGAGTCAGTACTTACTCCTGAAAAAATTTCCTCGAAACTATTTATTTTCTCTTTAAGGTTCTCAGCCTCTTTCAGTGAACTGCATTTTAACAGTTGAGCGGCCTCTGCCCTGAAAGATTCCTTATCGGTGAGTTCAAACCATCTCTTTTTGTCATCATTGGTAAACTCTTCAGCAGATTTTCCTGAATCTGGGAGGCGGTTGGTTTTATCTTCGGAAGCCGTATTATTGTCTTCATCGGTGTTGTTGTCTGACTTTTGATTCTCCTTCTCTTCAAGAGATTGAGATACAGGTGAACGCATCTTTTTCCTTACGGACAGTCTCTCGGCAGATAATAACATATCGAACCATTCCTCAAGATATTCCTTTATCTCCCCGGCATCCATGGTATCCAACCACATATTCCGTGATAAAAAGATCTTGCGGAATCTTTTAAAGACCTTCAGCTGAAGCTGGTTTGAGTCGGTATCTAAGGGCTTATTTTTGTCTTCATCATCAGTTTCGGATTTCTTACTTTTTTCCTCTTCCTCGATCTGGTTTATGATTTCCCAGGCATAGTCATTCAGGGCGTTCATTTTCTTTTTGGAGATACGGCGGTCGTCATACTCCATAAAGAATGAGTCGGCACACGATGCATTCCTGCCTAATCCACCCAGAGATTTTATGTTTCTGTTGGCGGCATCGATAGTCTGAATCGTACTCTTCGAACTGTCGTGAAATTCAATATTATACTCAATTTTTTTATGGAATTCCGCTGCCGTGCCGCCACATTCCCTGAGGTCATCGAGCAAGGAGGGTTTCTCAGAAGTTTTGATATTGGAAGTTTTGCTTTCATGGGGATAGGCGTTTGCGTTTTCCCAGATTTCCTCTATCTTGGCATCTGATGTCAGCTGCTGCAAATTGTTATTCAATGAAGTTATCTTCTTATTGAATGCTTTGACTTCCAGAATCTTTTCATTGAAACCTTTTACATATATGACCGAATCATCTACGTAAAAATAATCCTTGCCCTTGAACATGTCGGCGGCAACAATCTCCTTGCGTATATAGGCCATACATAAGTTCCCGAAGAAATATGACTGCGGCAGACCCTGGGCCACTCCTTTAGCGAACAATCTGTCTTTAGCTAAAAATTCTTCGTTGGCCTCCCTTTGTTGTTCCTGATTCATGTTTGACTTCGGGAAATAGTATTCGAGCTCCTTATCGCGAATATAGTCCGGGTCTTTAATTTCAAGAAACAGGAGTTTTGCTGTGATTCTTTTCAGAACCTCGAAATTCTTCCGGTAAATATTCTTCTCTTCATTTTCTGATATCCGGGAGGCGGTTTGTTTGTGTCGTAATCTCTCTTTCAGAACATTGCAGATATTTACAAACAGGAAAAAGGGTGAGATTGAAGGAAAGAACTCCTTGATATCCAGGGAAACCTCGTATTCATATTTGTGGCTTTTACTATACTCGCCGCACGACTCAATAATCTTCTGATTATATGCCTGATAGTTGGGTGCCCATCTTTGATAGATACTCTCCAGCCGGATAGAGGCGCGATTGCCATAAAAATTATCTGGAATAGACTTCAGCAGGTCTGAGGGTGCGCGTCCAGCCTCCGCCTTATTGCCATCCTCTTCATTGCGATTCTTTTTATTGCGATTTTCTTTATTATCATCATCTTCATCGCTGTCTACAAACATCAGGACCTGCAACATGGCCACCATGCATATCTGTTCTTTGAGGTCGGCGGTATGCAGGGGGCGGAATTTAACTTTGTTGTCATCATCATCAAATTTCTTAAGCGCAAAGTAAACTGAAGTCATGAAGTATTTATCGGGATTGTCTATTATCTCAGTTATTCTACGCTGACAATATTTGATAATCAGATTAATAACGTCCCAGTTATATTTGTCGTGCAGGGCATAGTATAACTTCAGATCATCCTCATTCAGCAGCTGCAATTCTTCGATGTAGGATTCAAGGGCGTAGATGGCCCGGTATATGTTCCGGTATGATGTCACAAACTTATAAAGCGGTGCATCCTTGAAATTTATTTCCATCGTTTTACTCGTCTTATGATTTATGGAATCTGATTTGGTTTTTCAGCTGATTGCCGGCAATAGACCTAATGTCTTCAGCCAGTTATCAATTTCTTCGTATATGTCATTTTCTTTTTGGGTGGCGGTACCGGTAGCCGGTTCAGGAGGCAGGATAAGTTTACTCCAGTTACCTTCACCAATATCTCCATTGTAAATAGACTCCCGATCATCTTCCTTGAAACGTGGTACAGAAACTTTATCGCAGAATAACAAATCATTTTCTGCGTATAGACCTAAATTGATTTTTCCTGTCCGATATGATTTGAAACTTCTGAATCCATCTTCCGTGACGGTCAATTGTATTTTCCCGTCTTCGTATCCGACGAAGATGAGATTGTTAAAACTTATTTTAAGCGGTGTCTTTCCTGTCTTGGATTTGTAGTCCAGTTTCTTAAAATCGAATATATTGTCGAGAACTTTGCAGAGGATATACACATCTAAAAAGAAGATGTTCAGTTCCACAATTTCCCGTATCATTCGGCTGATGCTTTCCCTGAAATAACCTATGTTATACTTATGGTCCGAATCCTTAAGCAGGATATATTGGTAAAACATCAGTTGTGGATTGCTCCATAAGAAACTACTTTCCGTTGCATATTCCTCTATGTTCCTGTCAGTACACACGCCTTTTCTGATTGGGCCGGTGATGTCTAAACCATGCAAATCCTGCAAATATGTAACGAAGTGATACATATCCTCTTTGTTAAACAGGCGATGCTGATCGGGCCGCTTGAATGGCCGTTTAGTTACAGCCGCAGTCGGCTCGTCGGAAGCACTGTTTAATATATTTATAATTTCTTCTTTAAATCGGGAGAAATTACGGAATATATCATTGGGGTCAGTTCTCATAATTCAGTTACTTATCTATCGATATTCAGTTATTTATGGCCGGATGCATACCATTCCGAGTAATCTTTAAATTGGACAGGTATATCCTCTCTGAAGATTTTGAGTCCTTTTTTTGCCAAAGAGAGGCGTAGTTTTACGAAACCGTCCCATCCTGCATCATCATTGTCGGGCATCATCCTCAGTTCGTATCCGGCCAATAGTGGCAGGTCGCTCTCCGGTATAAGTGTTGCACTCGGAATTGCTACAGCCGATTTTCCGTGTGACAGCATTGCCAGGCAATCGGTCACACCTTCTGTTATGTATAGCTCGCGGATATCGGTGTCTCCATTCAGTATCGGCAGATTAAACAGATGGGTCTTTTGGCCGGATAAGAATTGAAACCGGCTTGCTCTTTTATTCTCTCCGAGATAGCGTGATTGCAAGCCTAACAGTGTTCCCGCTTTATCTCTATAAGGAAAAATCAGGCATGGGGTCCAGAAAGAAAGATAGCCTTTTTCGCCAAATAATCCGCTCTGGCGGCATCTCTCTTCTCCAAACTTCGCTCTCGCCCTATCGCTGATGTCGCGACTGTCATCCAATGATTTGATACCGATTCCGGTTATGATTTTCTCACTGAGTTTTCTTTCTTTGAATAGAAAATTCCTGGCATTGGCCGTCAATGTCATATTATCAAGCAGCCATTCCGCTATTTCGGTATCAAATTTTCTGTCATTGTCGGTTTGCTTTAATGATACCGCCTTATGGGAAATTCTTTTTTTAGGTATATAAGTTCTTGTTCCATTGGGAATGGCGATTCCATATATGGAACATAATTTTTCACAGGCTTCTGAAAATCCACACTTTTCATACTCCATGACAAGACTTATGGCATTTCCTCCTTTGCCGCATGAGAAGCAATGCCATAGATTCTTTCTGGCCGGATGGAAGGAAAGACTCGGAACAGACTCTGAATGCAGGAAACAACGGGTCTTGTGTCTGCGGACTTCCATTCCTAAGCGGCCGGCAAGTTCCTCGCAATTTATCTGTTGAAGTTCTTCAACAATATTCGCAGGTATGTACATGAGTTTTTCAGTTATTAAGCCGGACACATATCATGGTAATATGTGAAGGTGGTCAAAGCCTGCAGGCTTTGACCACTCGACTATGACGGGTTGGCAGGGACAGACCGCAGACGGCTCGATTGCTTGGCGATGCCTTTATTACTTGGCGGTGGCTTTATGGTTAAGTTATCTGTCCCGACCTCAGGGGGTTATTTTACTATGCCTTTTTCGAGGTATTCGGCGAGGTTGGTGCGGATGTGCTCGCCGGCGCGTTCGACGGCCACTTTCTCCATGTCGTGGTCTACCATGAGGTTGACCAGCTCTTCGAAGGTGGTCTTCTTGGCGGGATCCCAGCCGAGTTTGCCTTTGGCTTTGGTGGGGTCGCCCCAGAGGTTGACCACGTCGGTCGGGCGGTAGAAGTCGGGGCTGACCTCGACGAGCACGCGGCCGGTGGCCTCGTCGATGCCTTTCTCGTTCTCGTTCTCGCCTTCCCAGCGGAGGTTGATGCCGGCGCGGCGGAATGCGAGCTCGCAGAATTCGCGGACCGTGTGCTGCTCTCCGGTGGCGATCACGAAGTCTTCGGGCTGTTGCTGCTGGAGGATGAGCCACATGCACTCCACGTAGTCTTTGGCGTAGCCCCAGTCGCGGAGTGAGCTGAGGTTGCCGAGGTAGAGCTTATCCTGTTTGCCCTGGGCGATTCGTGCGGCGGCGAGGGTAATCTTGCGGGTGACGAATGTCTCTCCGCGGCGTTCGCTCTCGTGGTTGAAGAGGATGCCGGAGCATGCGTACATGTTGTACGCCTCGCGGTATTCCTTGACTATCCAGAAACCGTAGAGCTTGGCCACGGCGTAGGGTGAGTAGGGATGGAACGGGGTGTTCTCGTTCTGGGGCACTTCCTCGACCTTGCCGTAAAGTTCGGATGTTGATGCCTGGTAGAAGCGGCAAGTCTCAGCAAGGCCGCAGAGGCGGATTGCCTCAAGGCAGCGGAGCACGCCGGTCGCGTCGATGTCGGCGGTGAATTCGGGTGAGTCGAACGACACCTGCACGTGGCTCTGCGCGGCGAGGTTGTAGAACTCGTCGGGGCGTATCTTGCTTACGACCTGGAGGATTGACATGGAGTCTCCGAGGTCGGCATAGTGGAGGTGGAAGTTGGGGTGCCCTTCGAGGTGGGCTATGCGTTCGCGGTAGTCTACTGACGAGCGGCGGATCACGCCGTGCACGTCATATCCTTTGTCGAGGAGGAATTCGGCGAGGTAGCTGCCGTCCTGTCCGGTTATACCGGTTATAAGGGCTGTCTTCATAATTCTTTCAGCAATTTGGGCTTTCTGTTAGCTTTTCAGACTGCAAAGTTAATAATTTTTCGGGAGATTGGAAAGTTCTGGAGGAGCGTCCGCCGGTCAGGATTGATAAGAGGCGGGGTGTATAGCGGCGCATGGCGAAGAAGAGGAGGGGAATGAGCGTCAGTTTGAGAATTGCGACAGAGACAAAAGCAGCAGTTTCCTTGTAATCAGGATTGGAGATGAGGTAGTCGGTCAATCTTATATGTCGGTCAATCCATGGGAGTGGATGGATGACATACATGAAGAAGCTCACAGGTGCCAGCCGGAGCAGTATTTTGTTGAGGTTGTTCGCACGGTATATTGCGTTATCTTCTGACAAGCTTATTGTCGCCCTACCCTCTTTCTTCAGATGATAGAGACATCTTGACGCTATGGCGAAATATGCGAAAACGCCGATATATGCATCAAGGGTTGAGACCATTATTGATTTGGGCCCGTATGTAACGTGGTGCCAGCCATATTCTATAACCATATATGCGAAAACGGCGCCGAGGAGGAGCCATGGGATTATCACACAGGCACCGAGCCGGTATGAGAATCTTACGAAATCAATGCGGTGTATTCCGAATATGGCGCCCATTGTAAACCAGACGACAGATGTGCTGCCAATGCCCGGTATGCCGGCGTTGGTGAGTGCGGCGAGTGATACGATAGGTATGGTTATCTTCGGATTCAGTCGGGCGAAGAACCATATGGCCGGAGTGAGGAGCATCATGACTATCAGGTCTCTGAGAAACCACAGATGTCCTCCGCCATCAGGATACGCGATGTCTGTTATCTTGTATCCGAAGGGTGTGACGGTATACATGCTGCTTTCTCCGGCCCAAAACAGTCGGATTAAGGAGCCAGGCTCCGGACCGGGGTCAATATCCCCATATACGATAAGGGATATGCTGAATATCGCGCACCATATGATATATGGCAGCAGCAAAGTTCTGGATTTTCTGGCCATTTTCCCAAGGTAATCCTTGGGGTGGAAGTTCTGTAATGTGCCGAAGAACAGATAGCCGGATATAAGAAAAAAGGCCGGCATGAGGGGTCTGGTAAGTCCGCAGCATATAAATTCCTCGATAAACCTGACCGGTGCAACCGGAGAGGGGGAGGTGGGGGAATGCATGAGAGTCACGAGTGCTGCCATAGGAAATTGCAGCCACGCGATTGTCCTGCTTACGTAAGAATCAAGTGCCATTCAAGCCGATATGTGCGGACGTGACGATACACACAATATCCGGAGGTTATTGTGTGACAACTACCGTCATGGGTGTGACACTGAATGTACCTGTCGCGTCGGTCACGGTATATTTGCCTGTCGGGACACGGTTTCCGGCGTTGTCAAGCAGATTCCAATATGTCACGCCATGTTCCGGGGTGGGAAGAGTTGTGACAGTTAATCCATTTTTGTCAGTGACCTTCAGTGATACGCCTGCAGGAAGCGAGTGTATGGCAATTGTGCCGGAATAGTCGGGAGCTACCTGTGTGGGTGTCAGGAAGGGACTCTGCGGGCCGGCTGACACGTTATACAGCTTGTTGTCGACAAGAACTTCGGCTATTCCCATATCTGTAGATATGAACAGTGACTTGGTCTCGGGATTCCAGCCTATGCCATATATGTAATTTGATGGCAGGGGAGAGTTTGCAGTAGTGAAGTGAGCGATGACTTCCTTGCGGTCGCGGCTCATGCCGATTACGCCACCTGCGTTTCCGGCAATCCACAGACGTCCATATTCATCGAAGCAGGCGGTGCTCGCTGCGAAGGGTGAGAGGAAGTCGTACCCGGATCCAAAATCAGATTCGACTGAAATCATTTCGGCAGGCATGTATCCGTTGACCAACGGTGTGTTGGGATTGAATATGAATGTGCCTCCGTATGTGCATGCCACGATGTCACCTGTGTTTGGATCCTCGATCAAATCATTCATGTAGCCCATTCCACATATTTCGCCGTCAGGCATGATATATTTGGAGAACCTTACGAGTTTATCGTCTGAGGTGTCATCAAGGGTCCCGTTATGGTCAAATATAAATACGGGACGTCCGGATCCGTCAGACAGACTTCCATGAACGGCGAACGCCAGCTTGTTTCGGTTTGAGGGGTGGACAAGGGCTTGGGACCATATCCAGAATTCACCGCATAGATTGCTTTTTAATTCAATTGTCTTCCATTTGTCACCTAAAGCGGGATCGCTGTTCAAGAGCGTCTCCCGACGGGCTTCGGGAGTCCAATAGAAAAGGGTATAGTTTGTTTTCTGGGCATAGTCAGGGCTGACGGCGTTACTCCTGATCATCCAGAGTATGTTGTCAGCGTCAAATCCTGCACAAGAAAGACTTGTGTTTGTGCCCCATGTCGATTTCGGTATTTCTGTACGAGCCGGGAGCTTGGCGAGATTGTCACCGGGCGTAACATTCATTATGGGGTATTTCTTGGGGTCAAGGAGATTTATGGCAGTCAGTCCATACCATGTCGAACCCATATGGGCAATTTCCGGGAACAGCGGGTCAATGCAGAATCCTCGCGGGTCACGCTGGGGAAATCTGTTAAGGAGACTCTTGTATGTGGCCGCGTATTCGGGGTGTTCCTCTATGAGATATGGGGTGTTGTAGACGGGAGACAGATTGACCCATTTGCCATTTCGGTATGCTGCGGGCAGAGTCGGGAATTTTTCTGAACCATCTCCTGATCGCTGGTCGGTGTCGTTGTTGACGGCAATGAAACCTGCGACGGGGGAATAGACGAAGGTCATGTCCTTGCAGCTGAGGGGAGCCGCGGTCTGATATATGGCCGTGGGGGCGGACCACGTTGAAGCAGTAGCGGCACGGAGGTTTACAAACTGGCCGCGGTCGCGGTAGTACCAGTAGTCTGTGGTGTTGTACGATGCCGAATAAAGGGTGGCGTCTGTGGGAAGCGTGACCTTGGTGTAGACTGGTGCAGCGGAGTCATCTGCGGGTCTGGAAATCAGATAGGCGGTGCGCAGGCCGGAGATATAATAGCCGTTGGCTGTTCGTCCGACAGCATGCTCAAGACGGTCTGCCACAGAGCTGTTGGCGGCCTGAAGCATGGTTGATGTGGCTGCTAACAGCTGTTTGCGTGTCCATTTGCCGTTGGCCAATGTGGCGAGCTGAATTGAGCCGTTGGTTGTAAGATATGCGAAATGATTGGCCGACAGCGGCATGAGACGTGACGGCACGGCTGTGGTCACGCCTGCAATCGGCGTGTATGATTCGCGGCGTGCGATGTTGGTTCCGGCGGGAGCCTCGCAGATGGTGTTTCCGATAATTGCTATGACTTTCTGACCCACCGGGCAAATGTCTGAGACTGCCTCGTCCCATTCGGGAGACTGCACAGGAGCGAGAGTAGACGAGGATATGTGTATGAAGCCGGCACCCGTGCCAATCCATACATTATGAGAGGTCGGATCGAAGGATATGGAGTTGATTACCCATGACCCGGGGAATGTCCGGTTCTTGATATCAGATATATAGGTAACCTTTCCGTCGCGGGTTATGAGGTCAATGCCTCCGTCGGTGTATGCTATTACCATCAAGCCGGTTTCGGGGTCAACGTCGAAAAAACGCATGTCCGTACCTGAGAACGGAATGGTCTTGTGCAGATCCTGCAGCCCGGCGCCTGTGTTGTTCTTGTCAAGTTTGAATATGGCGCCGGTGGGTACGCTGAAGTAAGCGTTGTACATTGTGGTATTGTAATACCGTTGGTGCACGAAGAAGTAGACAGCGTCGGGCGTGTCTATGATCTTGCGTGGCATGTTGTCGAACGAGGAGTGGAAAATCCAGTTGGGGTCGGCGGCCACGGGGCGCGATGCCTGCGCAACGGGTGCTATGGCGAGCAGGCAGATTGTTGCTATGATTTTTGTCAGGGAAATGATTCTTGACATGTCGGGCTTGAATTGGTTAGTTATACAGCTGAATATTATGCTAAAGTTTATAACGTCCGGACAGTTGAAAAATTGTAAGTAAAGTAGTGTATTGGAATCCTGTCCGTAAAAATCAGCTTTGGAGGTCGGCCTCCTGTTCCGCACAGAGGGTCAGGATGGTACCCTCGGGGGCGACGGTCAGGCGTGCTCCGGCACCGAGCGGCAGCGGGAGGTTGTCATCGGTGTGCCCGGCCTTGAATCCGAAGGCTATGGGGCAGGGGGCGGGCGTGCCGAACAGTCGCGCTATCATTGTCTCCATGTCGGGATGGTTGCGGTCGGGATTGTATTGGGTGAAGGATCCCACTAAGATTCCCGCCACATCTTTCAGCAAACCTGAGAGCCGCAGACGGATGAGCATCCTTTCCACCTCGTAGATCTGCTCGCCGATGTCCTCGATGAAGAGAATCTTGCGGCCGGGTAGCGCAAGTGGATCGTAGGGGGTGGCGGCGAGTCCGTTTATAACGGCGAGGTTGCCGCCTATGAGCATTCCCTCGGCGTCGCCGCAGGTGTTGCGAGGGTCGTGGGGTGTCATGTATTCCACGGGCAATCCGTCGGTGAGGATGCGGAGCAGTGTCTCTGTGCAGTAATGCCCCGCGCCTTTCTCGGTAAGGTGCTTGGCCATCGGCGCGTGGAGCGACACGATTCCGGCGTGCTGGCATAGGGCATGGAGCGCGGAGATATCGGAGAAGCCTATGAGCCATTTCGGGTCGGCGAGCAGCATATCCACGGGCAGCTTGTCGATCAGATGGTTGCAGCCGTAACCGCCGCGGGCGCAGAGGATGGCGCGTACCGACGGGTCACGCCATGCTGCGGTCATGTCGGCCACACGGTCGGCATCGCCGGCTGCGAATGAGCCGCTTGCCGGGCCTTTGGCATGTGGCATGACGACAGGCTCGAAACCCTCGGCGGCAAGCAGCCGGGCGGCACCGTCTATGTAGTCAGGGTTCACTACTGAGGCGGGGGAGAGTATGGCAATCCGGTCGCCCGGACGGATACACTGGGGTATGATCATAGTTGTTCGGGTGTGTTCAGAATGGTTGCACGGGTATTCCGGCTGCGGCTATCTGCGCGGCTATCTGCTCCAGTTCCTCGCGAGCTACTTTCTGCAGCTTCTCTTCGGGGGTGGAGCGGTCTATGCTGTAAATCATCACCTCGCGCGGGCGGATGTCGCGGTATGCGCTTATAAGGGCCTCAATCTCGCGGGGAGTGGTGTTGTCGATGGTCACGCCGTTGTGCTCGCCGCGCAGGAGCATGGTCTGGATTATGGCCTGACCCTCGAACTGACGAAGCGACTCGACCACCCGTTCCACGGTGAATTCCGGTGAGTTTGGCCGGTCTATGACGCGCATTGTTTCCTCAATGGCCGAGTCGAGCTTCAGTATGTTGTTGTCAACGCGACGCAGGGCATCGGCCACGGCCGGGTCGAATATGCGGGTCGAGTTTGAGAGCACTGAAATCTTGGCTTCAGGGTAATACTTGTCGCGCAGACGGATAACGTCGTCAACGATAGCCGGAAACTCCGGGTGCAGTGTCGGTTCGCCGTTGCCCGAGAATGTGATGACATCGAGCGGGTCGCCGGCCTGGCGCATTGCCGAGAGTTTGGCGTCGAGGTCTCCGGCGACTTTCCCGCGGGAGGGGAGTCCTGCCTTTCCGGCCCCCTGTGCGTTGAATCCGGCCTCGCAATAGAGGCAGTCGAACGAGCATATCTTGCCGTCGGAGGGCATGAGGTTCACGCCGAGCGACACGCCGAGACGGCGCGAATGGATCGGGCCGAAGATTGTGGAATGAAAAAGTATGGTCTGGTCTTTCATGATTTCTGTTGTTGGTCCGGAGCAGATGCCCAGGAGGTTATTGTTTGCCGGTCAGCAGTGCCTGGAGGTCGTGGAGCACGGTCAGCGACTGCAGAGGGGTGAGATTGTCAATGTTGAGGTCGAGCAGACGGTCGCGTATCTGTGAGAGCAGTGGGTCGTCAAGCTGGAATAGCGACAGCTGGTAACCTTCGCGTGCCTGTCCGAGCGTGGAGAGATCCGGTTTCTTCTTCTCCGCCTCGGGTGAGGCGGAAGTTGATTCCAGATGCGAGAGCACCTGGTCGGCACGGCGTACAATCGAGGGGGGCATACCGGCGAGCTTGGCCACATGGATACCGAAACTGTGGGCCGAGCCTCCAGGTTCGAGCTTGCGCATGAAGACCACCTTGCCGTTGATCTCGCGCACCGAGACGTTGAAGTTCTCGATTCGCTTGAAACTCGAAGCCATCTCGTTGAGCTCATGGTAGTGGGTGGCGAACAGCGTCTTGGGGCTTGCCACGGGGTCCTCGTGTATATGCTCCACGATGGCCCATGCTATCGATATGCCGTCGTAGGTAGAGGTGCCACGGCCCAGCTCATCGAAGAGAATCAGCGAGCGCGGACTCATGTTGTTGAGAATTGCGGCAGCCTCGTTCATCTCTATCATGAACGTGGATTCTCCCGACGATATGTTGTCGGAGGCTCCGACACGCGTGAAAATCTTGTCAACATACCCGATTTCCGCGCTCTCGGCCGGAACGAACGAGCCAATCTGGGCCATGAGAGTTATAAGGGCTGTCTGGCGCAGCAGAGCCGACTTACCCGACATGTTCGGACCTGTGATCATCATGATCTGTGTGCCGTCGGAGTCGAGGGTAAGGGAGTTTGAAATGTATGGTTCACCGGCCGGCAGACGGCGTTCGATAACCGGGTGCCGTCCCTCGCGGATGGAGATGCGCATCGAGTCGTTCATGACGGGGCGCACATAGCCGTAAGAGTCGGCGGCAGCGGCGAGAGCGAGCAGGCAGTCGGCATATTCGGCGGCAGCCGCGTGCGACTGCATGTCGGGTATCAGCCGGGCGAGACCCTCGACGAGCTGACCGAATATGCGGGCCTCGATGGCGGCTATTTTCTCTTCCGCACCCATGATTTTCTCCTCATATTCCTTGAGCTCTGGAGTGATGTAGCGTTCCGCGCTGACGAGAGTCTGCTTGCGTATCCAGTCTTCGGGCACCTTCTCCTTATGGGTGTTGCGCACCTCGATATAATAGCCGAACACGTTGTTGAATCCGATTTTGAGCGACGGTATTCCTGTCTTTTCCGACTCGCGAGCCTGAATATCGACAAGCGCCTGCTTGCCGCCCGAGTGCAGGCGGCGCAGTTCGTCGAGTTCGGTGTCAACACCCTCGGCGATTGTCACGCCGCGTCCGAGCTGAGCCGGGGCATCGGGGTTCATGGTGGCTTCGAGAGTGTCGATTATGGGGGCGCAGTCAGTCATCTTGGCCGCAAGGGCGCGCAGAGCCTCAGAGTCGCACTCCGACAATGTGCGGCGTAGCACAGAAGAGGCAGCCAGCGAGTTGCGCAGTCCCACGCACTCGCGGGGGGATATGCGGCGTGCGCCAACTTTGGTCACCAGGCGTTGCAGGTCGCCTACGCGCTGCAATGCTTCGGTGGCCTGACAGCGTGTGTCGGGGTCGCGGAAGAAATACTCCACCACATCATGACGGCGGGATATTTCCTCAAGGTCGAGCAGCGGGAAGAGAATCCAGTGGCGCAGACGGCGCGAACCCATCGGGGTGGAGGGGAGATTGAGCACGTCATAGAGCGACATTCCGTCGGGCGAGAGGGGTTCTATAAGCTCAAGGTTGCGGACAGTGAAGCGGTCGAGGGCGACATAACGGTCCGAGTCTATGCGTCCGAGAGTGGTGATATGGCCTAACTCATTGTGATGGGTGAGGTCGAGATAGTGCAGGATGGCTCCGGCTGCAATCACCGCGTCGGGCATACGGTCCACGCCGAAGCCCTTCAGTCCCTTCGTGCCGAACTGCGACGAGAGTCGAGACTCGGCCGCGTCGGTGGTGAACACCCAGTCGTCGAGGTCGAAGATGGCGCACCGGTGCGAGATATTGTCGTCGGTCCACTGGCGCAGTCCCGACATGCGCAGCAGTTCCTTGGGGCGGATGTTGCCTATGAGCTTGTCGATGTCGCGCGGAGAGCCTTGTGCGCAGAGGAACTCACCGGTGGAGATGTCGAGGAAGGCCACGCCTACCGAAGCCTTGTTGACGTGGATGGCGGCGAGGAAGTTGTTCTCGCGGGCGGAGAGCGAGTTGTCGTTGAGGTTTACACCCGGTGTCACAAGCTCTGTTATACCCCTCTTCACGAGCTTCTTGGTCAGCTTCGGGTCTTCGAGCTGTTCGCAGATGGCCACTCGTTTACCGGCGCGGACCAGGCGGGGAAGATATGTGTCGAGAGCATGATGCGGGAATCCGGCCAGCTCGACGTATGCCGCCTTGCCGTTGGCGCGGCGGGTGAGGGTTATGCCGAGAATTTCCGACGCGGTTATGGCGTCGTCGGAAAAAGTCTCGTAGAAGTCGCCCACCCGGAAGAGCAGAATCGCGTCGGGATGTTTCTTCTTCATCTCGACATATTGGGTCATGAGCGGGGTTTCGGCTATTTTTGCCATTTTTTTCGGGGTAAGGTGAATAAGGTTCTTAAAGTTCTTAAAGTTCTTAAGGGGGTTAAGGTGTTTAAGGGGATTCGGGCTTCCGCCCTCACACTGCTACACCGGGGGACAGCGGGGGATTCGGGCTTCCACCCTCACACGGCTACACCGGGGGACAGCGGGGGAGTTCGGGCTTCCGGCCTCACACGGCTACGCCGGGGTCAGTGGGGGAAGATGGAGAGCATCCAGATTGACATGCCGACATAGATGAGCAGGCCGACCACGTCGTTGGTAATCTGTATGAAGGGGCCCGTGGCGAGGGCAGGGTTCACATGCAGTTTCTCCAGGGTGAGCGGCACGAGCGTGCCGAAGACCGTGGCGAATATCACCACCGCGAACAGCGATACCGAAACGGCCATCACCAGGGCGTAGTCGCCCGGTTCGGTGAGGGCTATGTATGCGAACACGACTCCCGATATGACTATCGCGTTGAGCAACGCGATGCGCACGCCGCGCCATATCTGGTGCCAGAAATCCGACAGTTCCAGACGTCCGTTGGCGAGACCCTGCACCACGATGGCCGAGGCCTGCACGCCGACGTTACCGCCGGTGCCTCCGATCAGAGGTATAAAGAACGCCAGGGCTGTAACGGTAGCCAACTGAGCCTCGAAGCCGCCGAGGATAAGCGAGTTGACAATACCTCCGATTATACCTATTAGAAGCCATGGTAACCGGGCTTTGGTCTGGGCGAAGATGGAGTCGTCGGCATCGATGTCGGACGAGATACCCGAGGCCAGCTGGTAGTCGCGTTCCGACTGTTCGCGCACCTGATCCATCACGTCATCGACCGTGATCTGGCCGACGAGGCGTCCGATTGAATCGACAACCGGCATGGCCACAAGGTCATACTTCTCGAAGTCGATGGCGACCTCCTCAATCGGCATGTCGGCCTTGACCGACACCGGGTCGGTCTCCATGACATGCTTTATCTTCGACACCGAGGGGTGCGTGATCATCTTCTTCAGCGGCAGCACACCCTTCAGGCGGTTGTCATCGTCTACCACATACACGTAATAGATATCGTCGAGGTCCTCGGCCTGATGACGCATCTCGCGCAGACAGTCGGGCATCGACAGGTTCTCGTTGACAGATATGAACTCCGTACCCATCAGACCGCCGGCGGTGTCCTCGTCATATTGCAGCAGGTCAACGATGTCACCGGCCTGTTCCACGTCCTCGATGTTCTGGATGACCTCCTCGCGGTCCTCCTCGTCGAGTTCCTGGATAAGGTCTACGGCATCGTCGGTGTCGAGCAGGTCGATGAAATGACCGATCTGGTCATTGTCCATGCCTTCGAGGAGCTTCTTGCGGTCTTCCTCGTCGAGCTCCATTAGCACGTCGGCCTTTTTCTCCTGTTCCGGAATCAGGTCGAAAAACCACTCCGCCTGACGCAGGTTGAGGTCCTGGAACAGTTCCGCGATGTCGGCGGGGTGCATGTCGTCTATTTCGGCGATGATATGCTCCCGGTCCTGATTCTCGATGCGGTCTATGATGCGTTCAATATCTTCGTGGGTGAATTCTTTCATTCTTCAATCAATAGTGGAAAGATGAGCCGCCGAGGAACTCGCGGAGCAGGGAGGTGGAAGGAACCTGCGTCTCCGGAATCGGGCGGAAATACTGGAGGAAGCGCAGCAGACGGTAGGCCGTGGTGTATTCAGGCACGTTGTGCGGCACGGTCTCAAGCAGCGGTGCGGCGTAGGGCTTCATCACGCCGATCTCGAAGAGGAGCGACGAGTTGAAGGTGGCATCGGCGTTTTCCTGGAACGGGAAAATCCATTTCTCCTCGCCACGGCGCACGCTCGGCCAGCGTCGGATGGTGTCCTCGGGCGAAGTGTGGCGGTACTTGTTGTCGCGCACTATGCGGCGCAGCAGACGGGTGTCGGAGGTCGAGATCCAGTTGTGGTTGTCGATGCGCAGGGTGGTCAGCGCCGATACATACATCTTGAAAATCTGCTCCTGCGGAATGGCCGATGTCAGTTCCGGGTTAAGGCCATGTATGCCCTCCACAATCAGCACCTCGTTGAGACCGAGGCGCAGCGGACGCGGTTTCTCCACGCGTCGGCCGAGCTCGAAGCTGTATGTGGGTAGGTTTATCTCCTCGCCGCGCAGCAGGGCGCGTATATCGTCGTTGAAGCGTTCAAGGTCGAGGGCATGGAGCGATTCGTAGTCATAATCGCCGGTCTCGTCGCGCGGAGTGTCCTCGCGGTTCACGAAATAATCGTCGAGCGAGATGAGCTTCGGGGTCATGAGGTTGGTCATGAGCTGTATGGCGAGACGCTTAGAGGTCGTGGTCTTGCCCGACGAGGAAGGCCCGGCGATAAGTATGATCGATGCTCCGCCCTGCTCTTTGCGCTCCCGTATCTCGTCGGATATGCGTCCGATAAGGCGGTCGTGCATTGCCTCGGCCACATGAATGAGGCGCGATGTCTCGCCGCGTTCCACCACGCGGTTAAGCTCTCCTACTGAGGCCACGCGGATCACCTTGTTGAATTTCAGATGCTCCGTGAATGCGCGGAACATCTTCTCCTGGGTGACAGGAGCCGACGGCATATCCGGGTCGGCAAGGTCAGGCCCGAGCATGAGTATGCCGTCCTGCCACGGCACGATGTCGAACACCCGTATCATGCCGGTCGAGGGTGCGAGCGGGCCGTAGAAAGAATCGGCCAGGCCGTCGAGCATATAGTAGGAAGTATAGATTTCCTGCACCGTCTCAAGCAGGCGCACCTTGTCGGTGAGACCTTGGCGGCGGAAAATCTCGATAACGTCGGCGGTACGCTTCTCATGACGCACGAAGGGGAGGTCGCGGTCGGCGAGCCCGCGCATTGCGGCGAGAAGGGAGTCAACGAAAGCGCGTGTCACCGCAAACTCCCGCATATCCGCGTCGAAAATGCGGCAGAACAGTCCGCGTGCTATCGAGTGCTCTATGCGGATGGTGAGCGACGGGTCAATCTCATGAAGGGCGCGGTAGACCATCATGCAGAGCGAGCGCACATAGACCTCGCGGCCGGTGGCTGAACGGGCATCGAGAAACTCAATCTCCTTGGGCATGAATACCTGGAAGCCGAGATGCTCGGTCTTGTTGTTGGCCAGGGCGCAGATCGGGCTGAAGCCGAGGTTTATTTCGGGCATTGAGGCAATCTCGGCGAGAGTCGTTCCACCCTCCACATCCACATACCGGCCGATATTGCGGCAATATATCTGTATTTTCTTGTTCATAACAAATGCGGTCCCGCCGCTGATGCGGGACATGCGGAGCCGCCTGAACCCCGATGCGGGTTTGAAAAACGGTGCTGACTCCACTGCAAAAATAACGATTTTTTTGCGGAATGGGAAATTTTTATTATGTTTGGGAATAATTTCAGAAAAAACATCATTACAACCATCAATAAAACCATCAAGACACAGGTATGGACAGCATATCAACAGTGGCCAACGAGGTGTTCGACCTCAGTGTGGCAGACTATCACAAGACCGACAATGTTGACGCTCCGATGAGCAATCCTTATCAGACAGGCTCGTTCGAGGCTATACTATATTCAAAGAACTGGGTTGATGCCGTGCAGTGGCACCTTGAGGACATCATCCGCGACCCGGCTATTGACCCGGTTGAGGCTCTTGAGCTGAAACGCCGCATAGACCGTTCGAATCAGGTGCGCACCGACATGGTTGAGGATATCGACACATGGATGCGCGACCGCTACAAGGATGTCGAGGTGAGCGCCGACGCCACAATCAACACCGAGTCGCCCGCGTGGGCGCTCGACCGTCTGTCGATTCTCGCATTGAAAATCTGGCACATGCGCGAGCAGGTGGAGCGCACCGACGCGGATGCCGACCACAAGGCACGCTGCGAGGCCAAGCTCGACGTGCTTCTCGAACAGCGTCAGGATCTCTCGCTGGCCATCGACCAGCTTCTCGCCGACATCGAGGCAGGCCGCAAGTACATGAAGGTCTACCGCCAGATGAAGATGTACAACGATCCTTCGACCAACCCGGTGCTCTATGCCAAGAAATAAGGAGCGTCGCGCGGTGCTCGTGTCGCGCTTCTCGGCCTTGGGCGACGTGGCGATGACACTCCCCTCCGTCTACGACGCTTGCACGGCCAACCCGGATGTCGAGTTCTATTACCTCACGCGGCATCACCCGGCGCAGGTGTTCATAAACCGTCCGGCCAACCTTACCATGGCCGCCGTCAACCTTGACAACTACAAGGGTGTCGGCGGCATGTGGCGTCTGGCAAAGGCTCTGCGAAAACGTTACGGCATAACCGATTACGTTGACCTGCACGACGTGCTGCGCACCAAGCTGCTGCGGCTCTTCATGCGCATGGCCGGAGTGAAGGTTAGCCGCCTCGACAAGGGTCGCAAGGCCAAGAAGGAGCTTACGCGCCCGAACAACAAGGTTCTCGTTCAGCTCAAGCCTATGCCCGAGCGTTACCGCGACGTGTTCTACCGCGCCGGAATCTCTCTTGCAAATGACTTCGATACTCTTTGGGGTAAGGAGAAGGGTAATCCGGCCGACTTCGCGGCAGTTACCGGACCGAAGCAACCGGGGGAGTATTGGATGGCGGTCGCACCCTTTGCCAAGCATCAGGGCAAGATTTATCCAATCGACAATCTTGACCGTGTTGTCGCCCACTTAGACAAGAAGCCGGGGTGCAAGATATTTGTGTTCGGTTTCGGCGAGAAGGAGAGTGGAGTGATTGAGAAGTTGCGGAGCCGTTACGGGAACGTTGTCAACATGGCCTCGGCCAACCTCGGCATAGCCGCCGAGCTGTCGCTGCTGAGTCATTGCGACGTCATGCTCTCGATGGACTCGGCCAACATGCACCTTGCCTCGCTGGTAGGGCTGCGCACGGTGAGCGTGTGGGGAGCGACGCATCCCTACACCGGATTTCTTGGATGGCGTCAGCGCACGCGCGACGTGGTGCAGCTCGACATGACCTGCCGCCCATGCTCGGTGTTCGGTGACCGCCCATGTCTGCGCGGCGACTACCACTGTCTTGCCGGCATAACCCCCAAGATGGTCATCGACAAGATAGAAGCCGATACCACCGCCCGCTGAAAAATTATCAAGCAGACACTTAACCGACATAAGTAGAAAGGGAACCTGATTCAGGTTCCCTTTCTACTTATGTCGGTTAAGGAGTTACTTTTCTTCGGCGGCGAATTCCATGAGGTAGGATTTGATGAACTCGTCGATCTCGCCGTCCATCACGCCGTTCACGTCGGAGGTCTGGTAGTTGGTGCGGTGGTCCTTCACGCGGCGGTCATCGAACACGTAGCTGCGGATCTGGCTGCCCCATTCGATTTTCTTCTTGCCGGCCTCGACCTTCGCCTGCTCCTCCATGCGGTGACGCAGCTCCTTCTCGTAGAGGATTGATTTGAGCTGGCGCATTGCGTTCTCTTTGTTCTTGGGCTGGTCGCGGGTCTCGGTGTTCTCGATGAGGATTTCCTCCTCCTCGCCGGTATAGGGGTCCTTGAACTGATAGCGGAGACGTACTCCCGACTCCACCTTGTTGACGTTCTGACCGCCGGCACCACCTGAACGGAAAGTATCCCACGACACGCGTGCAGTCTCGACCTGGATGTCGATGGTGTCATCGACAAGCGGGGTGACGAACACTGAGGCGAACGAGGTCATGCGCTTGCCCTGCGCGTTGTAGGGGCTGACGCGGACCAGACGGTGTACGCCGTTCTCCGACTTCAGGAAGCCGTAGGCATAGTCGCCCTCGATGTTGATTGTCACAGACTTTATGCCGGCCTCGTCGCCGTCGAGAATCTGGGCGATAGAGGTCTTGTAGCCATGGCGTTCGGCATAGCGGAGATAGAGACGCATGAGCATCTGGGCCCAGTCCTGCGACTCGGTGCCGCCGGCACCTGAGTTGATTTTGAGCACCACGCCGAGCTTGTCCTCCTCGCGGCGGAGCATGTTGCGGAGCTCCAGGTCCTCGACCTCCTTCTCAAGCTGTGCATACTGAGCGTCGATTTCCTCCTCGGTCACAAGTTCATCCTTGAGGAAATCGAGGGCGAGATGGAGCTCCTCAAGCTGTTTCTCGACAGCTGTGTAGCTGTCAATCCAGAAATGGATACCCTTGATTTTGCGCATCTGAGCTTCGGCCTTCTCGCGGTCGTCCCAGAAGTCGGCTACGTGAGTGCGGAGTTCCTCCTCCTCGACCTCGATTTTCTTCGAATCGATGTCAAGATAACGTTTGAGATCCGCCACGCGGCTCTCTATATGTTTAACCTGGTCTGAAGTAATCATCCTTGCAAATGAAGTTGTTTAAACTAATTTACGAAAGTTAAAATGAAGCTGAATTCCTTTCTTTTATTAACCTTTGCGGATCTTTTTTGCCGCTTTTGCCTCTCTCATCGTCACCAACCATTAGGTTGCTGACTCTTCGAGTGACAAAATCGTCTAAAAAATCTCTCGCAAATGTTAATAAAAAATTAGTTTAAACAACTTCAATTTTATCAGATTACAAAATTAGCAAAAATTTTTCATAAACAGACTATTTCGGGTCAGTTTGCGAGGGGGTAGGCGTCGGAGTACATGCGGTCGATGAGGTCGGCGTAGTTGCGGGCCACAATCGGACGGCGGACTTTCATGGTGTTGGTCACCTCGCCGTTCATGATCGAGAAGTGGTGCGCGAGCAGCGTGATGCGCTTTATTTTCTCGAAGTCGGCGATGTCTTTCTGATATGCCTCTATCTCCGACATGATGAACCGTATCACCTTCGGGTCTCTCATCATCGCCTCGGAATCCTCATCCTCCAGTCCGTTGGCGCGTGCCCATACACGCAGTTGCGACAGGTTCGGCACCACAAGTGCGGTGACAAACTTGCGCTGGTCGCCGATCACGGCCACTTCGTCGATGTACTTGTTCTCAGCCAGACGGCTCTCCATCATCTGCGGAGCTATGTACTTGCCGTTGGAGGTCTTGAATAGGTCCTTAACACGCTCGGTAAGCACAAGCGCACCGTCGGCGGTGAAATGTCCCGCGTCGCCGGTGCGGAAATAACCGTCGTCGGTAAACGCGGCCGCGTTGGCATCGGGATTGTTGTAGTAGCCCGGTGTCACAGTCGGTCCTTTGACAAGAATCTCCCCGTTGGAGTCTATGCGTACCTTGATTCCGGGGAGAGGCACACCCACCGTGCCTATCTCATAGCCGATGGGAGGGAAGAAAGATACGGTAGCCGTGGTCTCCGACAGGCCGTAGCCGATTATGATGTCTATGCCGATCGAGCGGAAGAACTCGCAGATGGTGTCGGAAAGGGGTGCGCCGGCCGTCGGGAAGAAGTTCGGGTCGGGTATGCCGACGGCATGTTTCAGCTTGGAGAACACACGGCGGTCCCAGAAACGGTATTCCCTCTCCAGCAGCCACGGCACATTGCGCCCGGTGCGCAGATACTTCAGGTTCCGGGCTTTACCGACACGCAGCGAGCGGCGTATCATCATCTTCTGCAAGCGCGGCATGGCCTCGATTTTCTCGCGTACACCGGCGTAGACCTTCTCCCAGAAACGTGGCACGCAGCACATCAGGTTCGGATGGACCGTGTGGATGGTGTCGGCTATGATGCGCGGGTCGTAGTTGACGGCGATGGTCAATCCCCGGTTTATGCAGAAATAGCACCATGCCTTCTCAAGTATGTGAGACATGGGGAGGAAAGCCATTGACACGTCATTGTCCTTGATAGCGTGCAGAATCTGGATATGCTTCTCGATGGCCGCGTCGTAGTTGGAGTGGGAAATCACTACACCTTTCGGTTCGCCGGTGGTGCCCGAGGTGTAGATGAGAGTGGCCATGTCTTCGGGAAGACCGCGCGAGGAGCGGGCCTCGACCTCGGCCGCGATGGCCGGCGACGCGTTCATGCCGAGACGCACGAAGTCATCCCAGAAAATTGTCACCGTATCGTCGTCGAAAAGCTGCAGACCGTCGTTTTTGAAGACCACTATTTTCTTTATGCCCGGGTTCTGTTTCCAATGGCGGTAGGCCATCGGATACTGGTGCTTGTCGCCCACGAACAGGACTTTGGCTCCGCCGTCGCGCACTATGAAGTCGAACTGCGACTGCACGCTGCTCGAATAGATGGGAATACAGGCTATCCGGTTGCGGAAAGCGCCGAACTCGGTGATGAGAATCTGGGGGGTGTTTGGCGAGCAGATCGCCACGGTGTCTTTTTCAAGCAGCCCGAGAGCGGCGAGAGCTTTTGATGCGACTTCGACCTGGACGGCAAACTCCGACCAAGACGTCGAGAGCCATTCCCCGTCCTTGCGCCAACAGAAACGGTAAGCCTCGCGGTCGCCGAGACGGCGTGCCTGAACAGGGATAATTTCGACTAAACGGTTCATAAATGTTGTGTATTGATGTGTGCAGCATATCAGTCCGGACAGCTGCGTGCCGGGACAAGACGATATGCCCCGGTACAATATTAACGGCTTAAGGGCGCGTGATGTTTTTGTCGAGCATGCGGTGCTTGATCATCATGCGCACCCAAGTCGGTGTGCTTGCGACGAAAACGATGGAGATGCGGTTGAGCCAGCCGTTGATATACTGCTTTTTGCCCTTGAGCATCCGGCTGACGGCGTTGCGGGTGAATTTCTCCGGTGTCTGTATGGCATGCAGCCGCAGAGCGAGCTTCTGGAGATTCTTCGGGAGTCCGAACAGGTCGGTCGCTATGCCTCCGGGGCAGGCCACGGTCACGGCCACTCCCGAGTCGCGCATCTCATAGTGAAGAGCGCGTGAGAAGACGCGGATGTATGCCTTTGTTGCCGAATACATCGCAATGCCGGGCATCGGCATCCAGCATGACATCGACGACATGTTGAGTATGTTGCCCCCGCCACGGGCGGCGAACCGCATGGCGAAAGCACGGCTCAGGCGTGTCACCGCTCCCACATGCAGGTCGATGAAGCATTCAATCTTACGGGCCGGCGTCTCCGTGACGGGCAGGAAAGAGAATATCCCGGCATTGTTTATCAGAATGTCGGGATCGAGACCGCGGGCATCGAGCCATGCGGTAATCTTGTCGGTTGCATCGGGGGCTGTCAGGTCGCAGAAGAAGGGGAGTGCTTTCACGCCATATTCCCGCTCCATGTCGGCGGCGCACTGTTCCAGGATGCCCTCCTGATTGGAGATCATGACCAGGTTGCAGCCCATCGAGGCCAAAGTGCGGCAGAAACAGAGACCGATTCCGCTGCTTGCACCCGTCACCACGGCCATGCGCCCCGCTGCCTTATGCTTTTGTGCCATTCCTTCGCTTTATCTTGTCGATTTCCTTCAGAATACCTTTCGGCAGGTCGGAGCAATGCTTATGGCAGGCCATCTCGCGTGAGTACATGCGTGCTATGCAATAGTTCACATGGTCGCAGCCGCAGCGGTGGTTGCTCTCACCGGCCTCGCGCATACGGTTCACGAAGTCCGGCTCATTGAGCAGGGCGCGTCCCATCTGCACGAAATCGAAGTTCTCCTCATCGAGCACCTTGTCGGCACCCTCGCGGTCAATCACCCCCCCCACGTAAATGAGAGGAAGTTTCAGCTCGCGGCGGAACACCCGGGCGTCGTCGAGGAAATAGAGTGGCTTGAAAGGTTCGGTTGGAATCATGTACTTCCCGGCCATGCGCACTCCATATTTCAGCCAGAGCTGCTTCATGTAATATGTCATGGAGTAGATGGGCATCTCGCCGCGCATCACGTACATCGGAGCCTTGCTCACGAAGCCTCCAGAGAGAACAATGCCATGCACTCCGGCCTTCTCTATCTCCCTGGCCACGGTGAGGCAGTCGTCAATGTCGAGACCACCCTTGAAGCCGTCGCGCATGTTAGTCTTGACAATCACACCCATGTCCGATCCGGCGGCTTTGAGAGCCTCCTCCAGACACATGTTCATGAACGACATGCGGTTGGCGAGCGGACCGCCGAACTCGTCGCGGCGGCGGTTGGTATAGGGCGAGAGAAACTGGGAGATGAGGTATCCGTGACCGGCATGAACCTCCACGCAGTCAAAGCCGGCATCGCGGGCGGTGCGGACGGCATCGCCGAAGCAGCGGGCTATCTCATGGATCTCGTCGCGGCGCAGACCACGGCAGAAGGTCGGGGAGTAGAGGTTAAACCCCGTACAGGCACCGACCGGCGTGCCTCCGGCAGTGGAGCGGTGGGTCATGTTGCCGCAGTGGCCTATCTGTATCGAAGCCTTGGCACCCGCTTCATGTATTCCGTCGGTAATCTCGCGGAGCTGCGGCACAATCTCCGGACGCAGCCAGAGCTGAGTATCGAACGACAGGGCCGAGCGGCATATGCCCGCATAGGCGAGAGTTGTCATGCCGACCCCGCCGCGTGCCACCGACAGGTGATAATCGCGGAGCATGTCGGTCGGGCCGTTGTCGCGGCCCATTCCCTCGAACGCCGCCGACCGGATGGTGCGGTTGCGGAGTTCCACGGGACCTAATTTAGCAGGAGTGAAAAGTTTCATGTTCTCCTCAATATTTCATGTTCTCTTTCAATATATGAAAGGTAAGATATAGTTTCGTTTCAGATCGGCATACTCGCTGCCGAATTCAGAGATATAGCGTTCGTGGATTCTGCGTGCTCTCGGAGCGAGATTCGCGAAAGTCCAGATGGCGAAAGCGAGTCCGCCGAGACTCCATGTGAGGATTGCGAACCCGAGCCATTCGGTGAACTCACCGAGATAATTGGCCGAGGTGACATAGCGGTACATGCCGCCGCGCGGTATGTAGTGGCGGGTGTCGCCTGGCTTACGCAGGTTACGTATTATACGGTCGGAACCGATATTTATTATCATTCCGGCAATGAATATCAGAGTGCCGAGTATGAACAGCGGGCTGTACAGCCACGCTACCGGATAGGCATCCGCCGGACTGACATAGAACAGCCAGCCGCCAATCATATAGGCGTTTATCACATTGAACAATACCCCCATCAATATTATGACCAGCGGCATCCGGCCTTTCCCCCTGATGAGCAGCGGGAATATGAATGAACGCTGGAAATAATGAATCTCGAACAGCGAAGCCATCACGACCAAGGCCGGTTCCGCGGCTCTCGGGCTGAATATCCATAGCAACAGCATGGCGATGAAAGAGGGGGCTTCCATGAGCACCCATCCGAGGCGGTTGTTGACAGCCGGACCCCACTTGCTGGTGTACATCATGCCGTATCCGGCTGTTATGCGCTGCAAGCCGAGAAACACGACCGCCGCGAGGGCGATCATGACTCCGACCACAGAATAGTAAAAAGAGGGTTCAAACATCTTTATGATCTGATATGGCGGGTGGACGGTTATCAGAACCGAGGGGGAGAGGAAACCCGCTGAAACGACATGCAAATATAACTAAACCGATTGGGATGTCCAAATCTTTTTGTCAAAAAGGCCGTTTTTTTGGTATAAATGGGATAGAACAGGCCCGGGTGAAATTGAAACCGAGGGTGTTTAGCAGATTTTGCAACACCCTCCGGATGTGTAAAAAATCAAAAAAATGGTGATTTATAAGGAACAGAATCGATTTTATGACGAAAAAAACATTAATTTTGTGAATAAGTGAGATTGATATATAAATAAGGTGATTTACGAGAATATGGATAGACTGACAGAGGCAGAGATTGCGGAGGCCAAGAGGCGGCTGGCCGAGACGGAGAGCCTGTATCATCCGGATCCGTCGTTGTTCGACCCGCTGTTTGAGACCGGGGAACTCAGGCGGTTCTCGCGTCAGGAGGTGATAATGACTCCCGGCACGATGCTTCGTGACGTGTATATCATAATAGACGGCCTTGTAGGAGCGACCTATATCAGCGGGTCAAAGATCAGGATGCATGGTTTCGCCATGCCCGGCACGATGCTTATTCACGGCGGGTCATTCTTCCGGACGAGCGAGCCGATGATGCAATGGGAGGCTCTTGTGCCGACGCGTGCGGTACGTGTGCCCGACTCGTTTATACGTTCATATATGGAGAGCAGCCATGAGTTCGCCATCTGGATGTTCGGCATGTCGGAGAACAATATGATGCTTGCCGAAGAGCGGGCCATGATACTTGCCGACTCAGCAGAGAAACAATATCTCAAGCTGGCGCGGATAGTGCCGCGGGAGATATTCATGCAGCTGTCATCACGTCTGATAGCCCGCTATCTGGGCATAACCGAACAATCACTGTCGCGTATCCGCCGCACCCTTCTCGAAACCGGCCAGCTGTAACACATCTCACCCTGTAGGCCGCGGCATGCCGCGACCCTACTTCGGTCGCGGGATGGCGCGGCCGTACATAAAATTTGAAATCGAAGCAAAATTTATCATAGGGTAAACTTTTTACAGCGGACGTTCCATAACTTTGCCGTTGTGACACATCTGTGTGCTGCCGACATGCAAAAAGATGTGACAATCCAAATATCACTAACCAAAAAAACATTCAGGCATGAAACAAAAGAGACACTTCTCATTTTCAAGGTTGTTTCCTGCGGTGTTCGCCTTTCTGCTGTTTCTGAATGGCATACCAGCCTTTGCGGCCGACGGCCCGGGCGGTGTGGCATACGGAATACTGGCTTATTCGGACGACCAACCGGGCTACGCCAACCATCTCGTGAGTTTCCCGTTGCAGGGAGAGGGAAAACCGGTCTACACCTCATATGTGGGTTTTGACCGGACATCGACCGCCGGTGCATATGCCGACGGGCTGTATTATGTAGCCGCGACCACCATGCAGGGCACCAAGGAGATTCCGGATGCCCTGTATGCTATGGATATCAGTACCGGAGAATATGTGAAGAAAGGCGCCCTGACAGGCTATGCCTCGCTGATCAATGATATGTCATATGATATATCGACATCCACGCTGTATGCCGTGGCGCGAATCGATGACACCGTATCGGCTCTTTACACCATAGACCGTAATAATGGGAATTCGGTGAAAGTCGCCACGCTCGACCGCCGGTTCTTCACCTTGGCTTGCAGCCTGGAAGGTCAACTCTACGGTGTGAGCTTCGCGGGTGATTTCTGCCGTATCGACAAGCGCACAGGTGCAGTCGAGGTGGTGGGACATACCGGTCTTTATCCGGAGAAATTCCAGTCGATGGAATTCGACCATGAGAACAAGGTGCTCTACTGGGCCTGCACTTCAAGGCGGCTCAGCGAAACCGGCATGGTCGAGCTTCAGGAGACATATATGACAACCATCGACCCCGCGACCGGTGCCACCACCCGGGGACGCTCACTCGGCGATGACCAGATCGCCGGTCTTTACGTACCGTACCGGCTTGTCGATAACGGTGCGCCTCTGGGAGTGGAGTCACTTGAGGTCATGCCTGCGGCCAATGGTGGAGCTTCCGCACGTATCAGCTGGACGAATCCGCAGAGAACATTCGGTGGAGACCCGATAAAGGCGCTGACCAAAGTCGAGGTGATGCGCGACGGCGCGATTGTAGCGACCAAAACTGACGCCCGTCCGGGAGCGAAGTCGGAAATCACCGACGTGCTTCCGTCGTCGGCCGGAGCGTTCCATACATACAAGGTGACAGCCTACACGGCATCGGGTGCCGGCCTTCCCGTCGAGACCACTGTCTTTGTCGGAGCGGATATCCCGGCCAAGGTGGAAGGCGTCACGGTAGAGCGTCTCGGCGCCAATGCGGCGGTAGTAAGCTGGAATCCTGTCACCACGGGAGCCAACGGCGGTTGGACCGATGTGGCTACAATGAAATACAATGTCACCCGTATGCCCGGCAACGTTTCCGTGGCCTCAGGTATAAGCACCACAAGCTACACGGAGACGGGAGTCGAGGTCTCGGGCAATTACTACTATCTGATAGAGGCAGTCAATTCCATTGGTGCTTCCGGCACAGTGGAGTCGGAACCGATTGTGCTCGGTCCGAAGATCGAGTGCCCCATAACCGAGGAATTCTCGGAAGAGTCATTTGCAAACTGGACCGTGGTTGACTCCAACAGCGATGACAACAAGTGGAGCTGGTTCAACCTTGCATGGGCCAAGGCGGCCGGAGCCTATTTCATGGCCTCATCGAATGAAGGCGACGACTGGCTCATAAGCCGTCCCATATCGTTTGACGGCGCATCGAGCTACAAAGTCACATTCACATACATAGCGGCGGGCAACCATACGGTAGATGTTGCATTGCTTGACGAATATGTGCTTGACACACCGGTGGCCGAAGCCGGAAGCGTGGAATTCGGTTCAGGCTATGCCCTGGCAACCAAGGAATTCACATTCAATGTGGCTGAAAGCGGTGAGTACAATCTCGCTTTCCATGAAGTGTCGCCTTCAGGACGCAGTTATCTGCTGATTGACCGCATTACAATAGAGAAACTTGCTGACAAAAACCTTGCCGCTACCGGAATAAGCGGAAGCAAAACTCCCAACGAGGGAAACAATTATATTTATTCGGTGCGCGTTGAGAACCGTGGCAGCGAACCGGCCGAGGACTTCAAGGTCGAGCTGGTTGACCAGACAGACCGCGTGGTAGGCAGCCGCCAGGTAACTGAACAACTTGAGGCCGGCGACGCGAGAATTGTCACCGTGCAGTTTGTGGCCGATGCACAGGTTACGGAACTGCGTGGACGCGTGGTCTATGCCGCCGACCAGATTGAGGCGGACAACTGCACGGAGCCGATGGGCATAACCGTCATGCCTGCCGGCACCCCCGAGGATGTCGAGATTGGAGAGAGCGCGGGCACCACACGCGAGCATCCCTTCAACCTCTATAATAAATATGGAGCCGCGCTTGAGGTCTATACCGCCGACGAGATCGGTCTGGAACGTGGCCGCATCTTCGAGGTGAGGTATCCGTATTCGTCGAGCACATATCTCGCCGCTCCCGAGAAAGTAGGTCTGAAACTCTATCTCGCCAACACAGACCTTGCCACGGCATCTGGCTGGATACCATTGGAGGAGATGACTCTCGTCTATGACGGCACCGTCGATTTCGAGCCGGGAGAGGGAGTGCTGTCGCTGCCGCTGGCACACGCTTTTGACTACGAGGGTGGAAATCTCGCCGTTGTGGGTATGCACACTCTCGAGAACTCACCCCTGACAGATTACTCGGGACTTTACTGGAACTATTACCGTTGTCCGGATGCCGGAAACTCGGCCTATTGCTATACATCGGACAAGGCGTTCGAATATGGTTCGGCACAGGGCCGGAAGTCATCTTACGGCAACAGTGTGGTGACATTCATGATACAGACCGGCGGCGCGAGCGTGGCGGGTAAAGTGACCGATACCGAAGGCAATGCACTTGAGGGTGCGTTGGTGAAGGTTGAGCCTCTGCATGCTACAACCCTTTCAGGTGCCGACGGTACCTACCGTATGGATTTCATCCCTAACGGAGACTACACGCTCGGCGTACAGAAGAAATACTACGGCGATTCCGAGGAGAAACCGTTCACCATGGGCGACGAGGAACTGACAGTAGACATCGTGCTGGAAAAACTGCCGACCGCCCCGGTGGCAGGACACGTAGTGGATTATGCCGGTGCAGCGCTCGGTGATGTCACCGTCCGTATCAACGGATATGAGGAGCTGGAGACAGTCTCGGCTGCAGACGGAACGTTCAGTTTCGCAAGTGTGGTGTGCGAGCCTTCTGTGGTTACACTGACAAAAGACTGGTATGCGCCTGTAACCGTCGGGACAGATGTGAAGGATGCAGCCGACATGGGCAGTCTTGCGATGGGATTCGCACACTATACGCCGGCTGAAGTCACAGTGAAGCCGGAAGATAACGCCGTGAGAGTTGAATGGACCGCTCCTGACATGCCGGGAGAGGTTGTATACGACAGCGGAGTGGCGGCAAGCCAGTTCGGCCTGACCGACAACATCGGTACCGGAGTGATGGGAACAGCCTTCCGCCGTCCGATGCTTCTGGAGAACATACGCTGGCAGACCACAGAAGAGGGAGGCCCCCACGACCGCGTGAACATCTATGTGTATGACCTTGATGCCGACGGTAATCCGACAGGCACCCTCCTTTTCAGCGAAAGGAATGTGGAGAACAAAGATGGTGAATGGACTGAGTACACACTCGCCCAGCCGGTGTCCGCGCCCAACGGATGTCTGGTCATGCTGAACTATCCCGGATTCCTCGGTCTCGGCATAGATGCCGACCTGCGTGCGAATCCGTGCCGCGAGAATACATACTACTATTCTGTGGACTACGCGTCGGGCGAGTTCGCCCTGTGCGAGAAGTTAGGTCTTGACGGCAATCTTCTCATACGCGCCGGAGGCCGTTTCTATCCCGAGGAGAACACGCCTGTGGCCACGGTCGATGACAACCGTTCGCCGCTGCCCGCATGGCAGAAATATAATGTGTACCGTTCGGCCGGATATGAGAGCGCTGAAACCGAATGGACTCTCCTGACGGCAGAACCCGTGTCAGTAGCCACATACAGCGACAGCAGCTTTGCGTCGCTCGCTCCCGGTGTGTACCGCTACGCAGTGGCTTCGGTTTATCCCGACGGCACCCTCTCCGCACTCTTGCCGAGCGGTTATCTGCTCAACAACGCATATGCGGACCTGACCGTGCCGGTAGCGACCAATTCGCATTCGGGCGATGCTGCAGGTGCCACGGTATCCGTATACGACAAGGATGGAGTTCTTGCAGACAGCGGTGTCGCAGGCAGCGATGGCCGTGTGACATTTACAGACATTTGGAAAGGTATGTACGATGTCAAGGTGACGCTGCCCGGTTATCATGAGAGCCGCCAGCAGGTTGACCTGACACTGGAAGATGCAGTCACCACAGATGTCATGACCCTGGAGGAGATAATCGCCACTCCGGTGAATCTGAAACTGTTTGCTCAGGAAGATGGCTCGCTGAGATTCACATGGAACGAATCGGGCGAGATTTCGGATGGCTTCGAGGATTATGATGTCTTCGGCGCGCCCTCGAACGACGAGATGCAATGGAAGTGCATCGATGCCGACGGTGGACGCACATTCGCAGAGGCGGACTTTGTGTTCCCCGGCATGACCACCCCGATGTCGTTCATCGTGTTCGACCCGAAGCAGACCTCACCCTCTATGTTTGACCAGCGCAGTATATCACACCCCCGTTCCGGCAACTCGCAGTTAGCATGTTTCGCCGCAGTATTCGGCAACGATGACTGGTTGATCTCACCCCGTCTGACCTATCATACAGACTACCGTTTCAGCTTCTATGCGCGTGGATATTCCGCGACATATGGCGAGACAATCAAGGTCGGATACTCTACCGGCGGAGACAGTCCCGAGGAATTCGAATGGATCGGTTCGGAGATTGATGTCGCCAAGCAGCAGTGGCAGAAGTATGAGTTTGACATACCGGCGGCGGCCCGTTATGTGGCGGTGCGCGTGGTGTCGGAAGATGGATTCACACTCTTCATCGACGATGTTGAGATCGGTTCCGGACTCGGAATGGAGGCCAATACCGCTCCGACAGGACCTGAAGTGGAATATGAAGTTACGCTCGACGGCGATGTGTTGGGAGTAACAGCCGATGCCCACAGACTTATAGAGAAAGTCGGCGGTGAAGGACTTCACACCTTAGGAGTGCGTGCCATCTACGCGTCGGGTCGTTCCGACGAGGCTACCATTGAATTTGGTGGAAACGGCATAGAGGCTCCGTCGGTAAGCCTGTTCCACGTCTCGCCCAATCCGGCCAACGGACATACATATCTGAGCGGAGAGTTCCGCACGGCCTATCTCTACGACCTGTCGGGCCGTAACCTGCGCAGCTACACCTGCGACGGCGACCGCACGCTCCTCGACCTTGCGGGGGTAGATGTCGGCATGTACCTGCTCCTGATCGACAACGGCAGCAGAACCGAGACAGTCAAACTGACCGTGAGATGAAATAGAGAATAGACAGGCGGAAACGCCAAGGTATCCAATAGCAACGCATCGGCTCAGGCCGATGCGTTTTTTTATGTCCGTTTACGGATGATGCAGGGAATTTAAGGGTAGAGATGTTATCTGCAAGCCATACACTTAAGGATTTAAACCCATACATGTAAGGACGTAAACCATACACTTAAGGATTTAAGATGGTCTGCGAATCCGGTCAGCCTATATTTTTAACGCCATGGATGTATTTATTGTCATTGCGTTGCAAGTCAGCCATTTCGGATTAACGATGCAAAGTTATATAATATTTCCTGAACCTCCAAAATAAAATTGCAAATTTTTAGATTAAAAATGTTAAAATCATCTTTCGGCTGAAATTTCTTCCATAATTGCTAAATGATTGAACTTTTTCGGTGTATAAGGAGATTCATTAGGTAAAAAGAATCCTTAAGTGTATGGATTTAGGATAATTTGCTTAGAAAGTAATTTTCTACAATAGGACAAGAAAATATCAAATATTAAAACAACAACTAACTAAAAGAACTACATGAAGAAATTTTTACTTACGCTCATGGCTTGCTTAGCCATCTCATTCGCGCTTCCTCCGGCGGCGCGGGCTCTGACCGCCGCTGACCTCGACGGCCTGTACTATGGCGCGTACATGGTGGGTATGGCGGATGCAAACTGCGAACTTCCCAGAGATCAGTTTGCCGGAAAATTTGAACTTAGGGGAAGTCAATTATATATGACCAATTTTTGGAGAGGCTTCGATATGCCGGTGACTATACAGGATGATGCCATTGTTCTGACAACACACAAAGCTATTCCGGATAACGGTAACGGACTTTATAGTGGAGGAACAATTAAATGTGAACCTGCTACGGTCTACAAACTGACTAATCCATATGCGGCTGCATCGGGTTCGGGTTGTTACCAAGGTGTTTTCTATGGCTATTCAGCTCTTGATTCAAGATATGCTGTTACATTAAAAAATAAGGCTCCCGGAAGCTCTACTGAAGGTAATTCCGACAGGCAGACTGAAGACAACATATATGCTGACTGCAAATATAGGTTTGTCACGGACTCCTATTTGGTAATGACAATGAATTACGGCGGAGATAAATATTTCTGCGGTGATGGACTAAGAGTTTATGTATTTGACACAAACTCGAAGGCAACGGAGTATGTTGATAACGAAATATCAGATACATACATGGTCGATGTGGAAATTGACCCATTATATCCGAATTCTGCAGTCATTAAGAATGTTGCAGCCTATGGAATCAACTTCAAGAACAACATTGTCAATGGTAAAGTCTCAACAACATTGGTTTGGGTAGATGCAGATTTGGACTATGAAGAAGAAACCGTAATCATGCCGGCTCAATACCTTGGTGGAGATACACTGAATGGTGTGGATTATTATGGCGATCCTGTATATTCTGGTAAGGGCAACCTGTATTCGGGCAGTTATTATAATCGCACACGTTATAATGCGGTGTGGTATGCGGAAGCATACTATTATCCTGTCCTGGAAGATATTTCCATTGGTAATCCAAATGACTCTGATATTATAGGTCGTATCACTTCACGTGAATCAGAACATCGAAATGTAGAGGAAAATCATTGGCATAAGGCTCATGGTGGAAAATTGGAAACCTGGCATAAAATGAATTTCGAGTTCGATAACATGACTCTGTGGAGTCAGTTCACAGGCCAGAATGCGACCATTATAGGTTCGGTTGACAAGACTGTCTACGAGACACCGTATGATTACGAGTACACCCACGATGCAAAACTGAGTCTGTCGTGGTTCGCGCAGAATGACACGCAGTTTGGATTCGGAGGTGCGGTTTCAGGCCGTGTGAAGAGCCGTTATATCGACAGCTATGATCTGTATGTGATGCCAGGTACGTACACATCAATCGACGAACTCACCACTCACCATGATACCGGAATCGAGGGTGCCGAGCTGTTGTATTCCGGCATAAAGAATGTATCGCGTTCTGCCGATGAAGAGAATGCAGCCTTTACAATACCTGACATGCTTGTTAAACGTCCTGCTTCAATCAGTTTCGAACCAAATAGAAACTACACCCTTTTCCTCAAGGCCAACTACAACAACGGTCTGCATCCCACATATCACGCCATGACAATAGCCGGTGACATTCCGACCGGTGTGGGAACAATCATGGAGGATGGCCCGATGATGATTGTCCGTCCTGTGGGCGGCGGTGTCGAGGTCAGCGGATATGAGGGAATGGTAGAAGTTTACAGCGTAGCCGGAACATGCGTGTTCTCGGGTGTGGCTGACGGACTGATCGAGCTGCCGCAGGGTACATACATTGTGCGTGCCGCTCAGCGCAGCTGGAAAGTCAACGTGAACTGAAAATAGTCCGGCAACCGGTTACGGCGGCATGGGGCCTTACTAATAACGTGGCTGTTTTAAGACCCCGGACATGCCGCCGTCCGGCCCGGAAAAAAGATACATACTATACCGCAGAGAGTAAGTTTCATAAATTAAATCCAACAAAAAGCACAATCTGATATAAATAGAAAATCGTTTCACAATCCTATCTGACGGCCGGCAGGATAATCCGGTCCTATCGCAACAGTAGTAAATTTGATTATTTGATTAATTGATTAAAAGTTAGTAGGTTTGAAAGGGCGCGGTCGGAAGCGAAGTGATTCGGCCATGACTAAGACCCTTTTTATATTAACCTTACTAACACCCTTCAGCCTCTCTCCACGATATTAACCTCTCTCCACGATACCACGGGTTGTGTACGTGCTCTGACCGATCCTCATATGAAGAAGACTTTAGCAATCATACTCGCGTTTCTGTCGCTTCAGGTATCAGTTGTCAAGGCTGATACTGAAGTGACAAGAGACTCTGTGAGGATATATTTCCGGCAGAGCAAGATTGACCTCGACCCGCAACTTCACTCGAACCGCGCCGCCCTCGACAGGATAACCGGAAAACTGAGGGATGAATACTCCGATTCCGTCTTCCGTCTGCGACGCGTGGAGGTTGTCGGCGGCGCATCTCCGGAAGGCAGCATAAGCTTCAACCGCTGGCTGTCTGAGCAACGTGCTGCAACACTCTTCAGGTTCGTATCGCAATATGCCGCCCTGCCGGACTCGCTGATGACAACAACATTCCTCGGCCGGGACTGGAAAGGTCTTCTCTACCTTGCGTCGGATGATCCGGATCTGCCGTACCGCGAGGCGACGCTCGACTTGCTGCGCCGCATCGCTTCCAATGCCGGCACAAACCGCATAGATGGCAAGGACGCGCTCACGGTGCTCAAACGCTTCCGTGACGGAGTGCCGTACCGTTACATGTACCGCAAGTTCTTCCCTGAGCTGCGTTCGTCGCGCATGAACCTCTGGTATGACAAGGTACGCAATCCGCTCCTCCCCACTCCTCCGCCCGCTCCCGCGCTGCCGCCGGTGCATGACACTGTGGTGGTGCATGACACCGTATATATCTACACCTGTCCTTCCTGCCGCCCGTTCTACATGGATATCAGCACCAACATGCTCTACGACGCTGCGGCCATTCCGAACATCGGTGTGGAATTCTACCTGGGACGCAGCTGGTCGATCGGCGCGAACTGGATGTATGCCTGGTGGAAGACCGACCGCAGCCATTGGTACTGGCGCACATACGGCGGTGATATCTACGTGCGCCGCTGGTTCGGCAAGGCATCGAAAGAGAAACCCCTCACCGGACATCATGCCGGAATATATGCCCAGACACTGACATTCGACTTCGAGACCGGCGGACGCGGCTATATCGGAGGTGAGCCGGGAGGCTCGCTGTGGGACCGTGCCATGTGGGGCGGTGGTGTGGAATATGGTTATTCTCTCCCGATAGCCCGACGGCTGAATCTTGACTTCACAATCGGAATCGGCTACCTCGGAGGCAGATACTACGAGTACAAGCCGATCGATAACTGCTACGTGTGGCAGGCGACCAAGAGACTGCACTGGTTCGGACCGACCAAGGCCGAGGTATCGCTCGTGTGGCTGATCGGTTGCGACAACTGGAACCGCCCGCGCACTAAAAACAGCTCTGACATCAAATAAAGACAAGGAAGATCATGAAGACAAGGACAATATTACATATGATTGTTGCCGCCATGCTCTGCCTTCTTACGTCGTGCGAGCACAAGGAGCTATGCTTTGATCATACTCACCGCGAGAAGCTGCGTCTCGTTTTCGACTGGCGCGACGCTCCCGAGGCTGATCCTGTCGGCATGGTGGTGTTCTTCTACCCGGAGGATCCGGACGGTGAGACACTGCGTGTGGACTTCGACAATATAAAAGGTGGCGATATAGAGCTTCCCGCCGGGAAATACAAGGTGCTGACCTACAACAATGACACTTCGGGCGTGCTGTTCCGCGACACGGATCTCTTTCACGGCCACACCGGATTCACGCGTCAGAGCGGTCTGCTGGAACCGATGGGAATAACGGGCAACACCTCCGCCATGAGGGCACGCGGGTCGGAAGATGAGCCGGTGCGCCTCTGTCCCGACATGATGTGGGGATGCGCTGACGTGGAGGTGAATGTACCACCCGAGACGGATAATGTGATCTATCTCTATCCACATGAGCTGACCTGTATCTACACCTACGAGATAAGGAATGTCAAAAATCTCGACCTTGTGACCGACATGTCGGCCACGATATGCGGCATGAGTCCCGAGCTGCGGTTCCATGACGAGGAACTCGGTATGGTGTCGGTCACGCATCCCATCGAGGCGTATGCCGCTGCCGACGGGAAAACCATCGTGGGACGGTTCATCACGTTCGGTCATCATGAGGATAATCCTGATCCGCACAAGATGATGCTGTATGTCCGCACCTCCGAGGGTAAGAACTACTCGTTCGGCACGGACAATCCGGCATTTGATGTCACCGGTCAGGTGCATTCGGCACCCGACCGGCGCCGTGTGCATCTCATAATCGACGGTCTTGAGATTCCGGCTGACGGCGGCGACCCGATGGGCGGAGGTTTCACGCCGGGCACCGACGACTGGCAGAGTGTTGACATCGATGTCGAGATGTAGAACGAAACAAGAATATAACCCTAAGATTATCACTAATATCTAACAATAACACAATTTAAAACTAAACAATTACTTATGAAAAGATTTCTTTTCCCCGCAGCCGCTGCGCTCATGCTGACCGGCTGTGCGCAGGAAGATGTCCTGCTCTCCAACTCGGAGACCAACGTGATTGATTTCGCTGTCACTTCAGGAGGTATCACACGTGCGGCCGATCCGTATTGTAACACCAACCTTCCCAAGAAATTCACAGTGGCTGCTGCCAAGACCGGCACAAGCGACCTCTATTTCGCAGGCGATGTAGTAACCAAAGATGGCAACGAATACAAGAACGGCGAGACACGCTTCTGGCCTGAGTACGCCCTCGACTTCCACGCATGGGTAGATGAGGACGGTACTTACGCTTATGACGCAGACAAGAAAGTCGGTACCTTCGAGAACTACACAGTAAAGGATGACTACCGTCAGCAGCTCGACCTGATGTACGCAGTGATGAACGGCGTGGACCGTGAGAAAGTTAAGCTCAACTTCCGTCACGCACTCTCGCAGGTTGTGTTCAAGGCTGTGAACGAGTCTAAGCTCAACATCACCGTTAAGAGCGTTACTGTAGGACACCTTGCCAACAAGGGTAACTACGAGATGCCCTCGACAAGCACAGTTGAGAACTATGAGAACCATGGCGACGAGCTTATCGGCAACGAGGAGAACCTGAACCGTGGCCACTGGACTCTGGTGGAGAATGGTCTGCATGAATACACAGTGGCTCTCGACGAGGCTCTGGCCCTTACAAACGGCGTTCAGGACATCACCACTCCGAGCCACACCGGCGGTGTTGACACATCGCTCATCCTCATGCCCCAGACACAGGCCAAGTGGGATCCCACAAAGAAAGATGCCGAGTGGAATGGTGCATACTTCAAGCTCGACGTTGTCATGATGGATGGCGACAAGGAAGTTTACAGCGGCGAGACCTGCATCCCCGCGAATGTTGAGTGGAAGCAGGGTGTACGCTACACTTACACCTTCAAGTTCACCGACAACGGTCACGGCGGTTACACTCCCAACCCCGACGATCCCCAGCCGGTACTCGGTGGCATATCTTATGACGTGACTGCCGACGACTTCGTTCCCGGCGACAAGTCTGAGAACGAGATGGGTCCCGCCGAGGGCGACGAACCTCAGCCCGAGATGACTACAGTCACTCTCTCAATCCCCGCGATTGACTGGACAGATTCTGCCGAGGTGGCTGACAATGATACGCACTCTTTCACTATCCCCACCACAATCCCCACCAAGGAGGACTATGACTTCAAGGGTTGGTCAACAACCGCCAATGCCACAGCAGCCGAGTATCAGCCCGGCGGCAGCATCGTGCTCGGTGCCACCAACGCCAACGTGACCCTCTATCCTGTATGGGAGTATGGCTACGAGGAGATCACCATCTCTTTCGATATGCGCGACAAAGCCGAGGCCATCGCCCCGATTAAAGTCAAGGTCCGCAAGGGTGAAGAGGCTACTGTCAATCTCCCCGGTGCTGGATCTGTAAAGACTGAAGATGAATCTTACGGCCTTGACGGCTGGAGCACAACTGAGCCGAAAGAGTTAATCTACAGTTCTGATGACAAGGCTGTTCCGGAGTACAATGCCGGTCATAAAAATGTCAAATTCTCGGAGAGCACCAAACTCTTTGCCTTCTATCGTCAGACATCTCCCGCAGTCGGCGGTGGTGGTTCCAATCCGGGCAATCAGTAATTATTTTGTGTTCCGGGCATTTTGATTCTAAGATAACCGGAGGGTGTTGCAAAACAGGGCGTATCAAGGAATTTGTAGGGACGCACGGCTCGTGCGTCCTCCCGTAGGGCTCTGATAATCAAGCGTGCAAATTCGGACGCACGAGCCGTGCGTCCCTACAATTCGCATGTTAAGGAGGTTTTGCAACACCCTCTTTCGAAACATAAATAAACAACATCATCAATTTCATGAAAAGTAAATTTTTAGCATTCTCATGGTTGGCGGCCGCAGCCATGACATTTGGTTTCGCTTCCTGTTCAAACGAGGACACGGTGGTTTCTGCCGGAGACGAATATATAGTTCTTGAGGCCGAGGCTATCGCGAAAGTCGATGCCGGTACCCGTACAGATTTTCCTGTCAATGAGGATGGATTGAATTTCAAATGGAGTGCAGGTGACCAGATTGTGGTCATGAGTGAGGATGGTACCCGTAATTTCGGTGTGCTGACTCTTTCAGAAGGTGCAGGTGAAAGTACAGGTACTTTCAACGGTACAATCATGACCCGCGCTACTGACACAAGGGCCAATATATTCTATCTCGGTAAAAAGCTGAACACTGGACTCAGCGATATGAACACTGAGCAGGATTTCAACATCAGCTCACAGCTGACAGCCAATGAAAATATCACTGACTACGGCGTGATGTTTGCTTCGACGCAGATAGAACGCGTGAACGGCAAGGTAACCTTCAACTTCACAGTGAAGAGTGTTCTCAGCTATGCACGTTTCAGATTCCACCTTCCCGAGGGAGTCGTAGCAAATGACGAGGCAATCACAATAAACGGTGCAAACATATTCAACGCATTCACTCTCAGTCTTGCCGACGCATCTCTCAACAATAAGATTGAAGGTGACATCGTGATTACACCTAACTGGGCAACAAACGACGCTTTCATGATTTTTGTTCCCGGTACCGATGCAGTGACAAAATTTGCAGTGAATATAGATGGCAAGACCTACAAGGCTGAACTTGACGCACGTGAGTACATGGCTGATATGTTCTTCTGCGGTGGTCAGCCCCTGCACGGTAAGGACATCTACTTCTCCGAGAACGGTGAGTGGACAATTACCTATATGAACGGCGGTAAGGTATTCATAACCGATACTGACCACAACAAGTTCGTCCCCTCATTTACCAAATACATCACTGACGATGTTCCCGAGGCTGAAGCCAACATGGAGTTCCTCGGCTGGTCTGACACCGAGGGCGGTGCAGTTAAATATCATGCAGGCGATGCCGTGACCATGACACGCCCCGTGACCGAGATGACAGTATATGCCGTCTGGAAGAAGACCACTTCCGAGGCAGGTGTGACAGCCCCCGGCAGCACAGGTACCGGCTATTGATTCTCTAACCTGTTAAATCAGCCTGATCATGAAAAAAAGTTTGATATATATGGCCGCAGCCATGACCGCGTTCTCCATCCCGATGACATCTTGTCAGAACGAGGATGAGCCGGGTATGGGCAGAGGCCGCGAGGTGCATCTGACAGTGACCGCAGCACGCGATGCCATGACACGCACCTCCATGGAAGTTGACGACGAGGCCAACCTCGTCTGCAAATGGAGCGCGGGCGACCAGCTCGTTGTCTTCGCCAACACAAAGAACGCCGGTGTGCTCACCATCCGCCAGGGTGAGGAGGGCAAGGTGACAAGCGTGTTCGAGGGTATGGTGACCATTCCCGAGGGTACCGAGGAAATCAACCTCATCTATCTCGGCAGCGGTTATGAAGGCAATCTCGCCGAGGTCGGCAACCGTGTCAACATCGACGTGTCGGCTCAGGACGGTACGTTCGAGTCGCTGACAGAGAAGGATGTGCTGGGTGCAAACGCCCTTATCGAAATATTCGATGGCACAGCCAACGCGACAGCCGAGATGGGACGTTTTCTCGCATCCGGCTATTTCAACCTCGCTCTCCCCGACGGCATTGAACTTGCCGAGGGAGATGTGGTGACAATAAGCTCGGACGAGAACACAATCTACAACCAGTTCGATTACAAACTGGCTCCAATAGGTACTGCCCTCAAAGAAGATTTCAAAGGCCCGATCAACATCACCAAAGCTGAGCGTGGCAATGACATCTACCTTACGATGTTCAATTGTACCACTTCGCTGACCTTCACCGTCAGCAAGGGTGGTTACATCTACACCGCGCACCTCGGCAGCCACGTGTGGAAACCCGCGACCTACGTGCGCAATGCCGACGGCAGCGCAATCAAGGTGACTGACTGGACAAAGACCGAGAAACCCATCGATCCTTCCGATTTCAACAATTGGGGTGGACCGACTGCGAAGCCACAATATACCGACAGTGGAGACATAAACAGGAAATACACTGATGGGGGATATATATGCAATGATTATTCGATATATATCACCGGAGGATGGTGTACACCCGTTACATTCCATTCAAGCGGTGTTGTCGATGGTTATCTCTATTCTACAACAGAAGTACGTCCCAGCTACTATCAATGGGGACGTTGGCTTGGTTTCCCCGATGTGATAGGAAAGCAGACTCTTCTCACAGCATATGGACAACCGTCAGATGACGATTATTATTGGGATACACTCCTGAGTGTGCCGTTTGAAACTGCCATAAAGGATGCCACACTCGGTTGGACATATGTCAACACCCAATATAATTCGATTGGTGCAGGCCAGTTCTACCGCATACAGCCGACAACCTGGACAGGAGGTTGGGACAAAACCATGTCAATCAAAGCCTCACATTTGTTTGCAGTGGTAGGAGCCACAAGTGGAAAACGCCTTGATTATCTCAAGACCAATGAAAATTGTAATTGGGAGGACAGAACAGGCAATCCTTGTCCGGCAGGTTGGCGTATTCCGACCATAGAGGAGCTTAAGGTCTTCATGCCTTCGCAGGCTGTTAACAAGGTCTATGCGGAAGTAAAGACAGTCAATGGATCAAAGGTTGCCATGAAATGGGAGAAGACTACTGTAAAAGATGGTGACAATACTATCGCGGCAGTGAAGATTACTTCTGTCCCCACTACAGCCAACAGTGTTACGGCTACAGATGCAATATTCTCTTCCGATAACGCATCTTCGGTAACAATCGGAGCATATGGATACCTGAATAACCTTGGAGCACAGAAAGACTACGGTACAAGAGCGGCTTTATGGTCTTGCGAATCAGGATCAGATTCAAATATGACGGGCTATGCCGGTCAGTCACTTATCATTGTATTTGACGGAGACAAGATGACTTTCAGCGTCATGAACAATCATCGAGTATTTGGTCTCAATGTAATGCCGATACGCGACACGAAGGCTAAATCTACTGACCTGACTCCTTGGTTCCCCGCCAAATGGAGTGTCTGATCAACTGTGCTTAAGTCAAAATTTTAATTGATGAAACTGAACAAAATATCTTATCTGAGCATCGCCGCAGTTGCGGCGATGTTCGTTTCCTGCGCAGGAAATGAGCCGCCTTTTGACGCTCCGGGCCGCGCGGTGCAGATGTCGGTAGACATCAGTCGCAATCAGGCAGGAACCCGCGCGACACTGACAGAGACCGACGGTGACCTCAGCATTGCATGGGAGCAGGATGACAATATCCTTGTGACCGACGTTGCGGGCGCGAAACTCGGTGTGCTGTCGCTCACCTCGGGCGCAGGAACAGAGACCGCCCGGTTCGAGGGTGTGATCAAGACTGAGCTGAGCGGCGATGCCAATCTCAACCTGCTCTATCTCGGACGTAAGTCGGCCGCCGAGCTGGCAACTCTCCCTTCGCCCGTATCGGTCGATTTCTCCTCACAGGAGGGTACGCTCGAGTCGCTTTCATACAACGACTTCTTCTCGACCACGGTCAATGCCACCATCGACGGTAGTGTGACCGTTGCAGAGAGTATCATGATGGAGCGCAAGACCGCCTTCGCTCACTTCACGCTCAAATTCCCCGACGGAGTGGTGATGGACGAGAATACGACCGTATCAATATCGGGTGAGGGCGTGTACAACACCGCATCGGTGAGCATGTCGAACGGTGTGCGGTTCTCGGCCGAGGGTGACGGTACACTGACCGTCGGCAACGGCGCGGATTTCTATGTGACCATTCTTCCGGGCGAGGAGTCAATCACCCCGACATTCCGCGCCACTGCCGGAGGAAAGGAGTATACAGGCACTCTGGCTGAACGACTCTGGAGAGCCGGTGAGTTCGTGCGCGAATCGCATGGGAACGGTGTGGCAGTGCTGATGGAAACCGAAGATGATCCTGTCGTAGACCCGACCGACGAGGATGTGGCGGGCCCGGTGTTTGAGATAGATGGTGAGAAGTTCCGCTTTACGAAGGGTAATCTCGCGTTTCGTCTCACGGACCGCACGTGGTATATCCAGGAGAACTCCCTGACCTATCTCTGCAAGCGTGGCTGGACGGATTTCAACGGCAACTGGAAATCGGGACAGACCGCGCCCGAGGCAATTGACCTCTTCGGCTGGGGCTGCACCGGTGAGCATTTCACCGGTCAGGGCTATGCGGGCGGCAAGCTCGTAGACTTCGACCTGGATCTCAACCGTCCCGAATATTGGGCCCGTACCCCGAACGGCACAGTCAACAACACTCAAGAGACCAAGTATTACCCCAGCCAGAACGAAGACCTGAACTCCGCGAACACAGGCGCGCTGCTTGCCGGTGGATTCAAGCATATGCCCATGGACTGGGGATATGCCTATGGCAAACAGAAGTATGGCGACACGGAGAGTTTCTACACTCTGAGCAGCGAAGACTGGACAAAACTTCTCAACAATTACGTGATGGTTGCTGCAACTGTCACAGATGCGAAGAACCTTCAGGGTAAGACCCCGGTATACGGCTGTCTGATTCTCAACGTCAGAAAGAACGACTACGCGACACCTGCCTTGTGGGCGGCCGCGGCGAAGGAATTCCTGAACAGCAAGGTGACAACAGTGTCGAGTGTGAGCACAAACCTCGGTTTCACGGGAACATCCTATACGGCATTCGATGCCTCGAAGGTGAAGATGACAGTCGAGCAGCTGGAGAAGATGATCGCTGACGGCGACGCCGCCTTCCTCGCTCAGGCGGGAAGATCCACCCCAGTAAGTGTAGGCTATACCTACAACGAAGGTGACTACTGGACATCGACACCGAGCGGAACGAACGGTGTCCCATTTACTTTCGACGGCTCTACGACACCGAAGAAATTCAATCTGACGGGCATAAACCGCATGTTCGGATACTCGGTGCGCCTTGTGAAGAAGGTTGATTGAGAAAGCCACAAAGCAAGAACATAACTCTTAAAATCAAGTGATGAAACTGAACAGACTATCTTATATAGGCATGGCCGCTTCGGCGGCTATGCTCGTTTCCTGCGCAGGAAACGAGCCGGCGTTTGACGCTCCGGGCCGTGCGGTGCATATGTCGGTTGACATCAGCCGCGACCAGGCGGGAACACGTGCGACGCTGACCGAGACCGACGGCGACCTCAGCATTGCATGGGAGCAGAATGACAATATCCTCGTGACCGATGCGACGGGCGCGAAACTCGGTGTATTGACGCTCACCACAGGCGCAGGAACAGAGACGGCCCGCTTCGAGGGTACAATCAAGACTCAGCTCTCAGGTGCGGCAGACCTGAATCTGCTTTATCTCGGACGGAAGACGGTTGATGAACTCGCCGCACTTCCCTCGCCGGTGGCGGTGGACTTCTCGAACCAGCAGGGCACACTCGCCTCGCTGTCGGACAACGACTTCTTCTCCTCGACCGTCAATGCACGTATCGAGGGGAGCGTGGCCACGACAGGCGACGTGACTATGGAGCGCAAGACCGCCTTCGCTCACTTCACGCTCAAATTCCCCGACGGAGTGACGATGGACGAGAACTCGACCGTATCAATATCGGGTGAGGGCGTGTACAACACCGCATCGGTGAGCATGTCGAACGGTGTGCGGTTCTCGGCCGAGGGTGACGGTACGCTGACCGTCGGCAACGGCGCGGACTTCTACGTGACCATTCTTCCGGGTGAGGAGTCAATCACCCCGACATTCCGCGCTACCGCCGGAGGAAAGGCGTACAAGGCCACACTCGCTTCGCGTGTGTGGACAGCCGGAGAGTTCGTGCGCGAGTCGCACGAGACCGGTATTCCGGTACTTATGGAAGTGGACAACGACGCGTTTACAGATCCTTATCCCGACGAGGATCCCCGTAACCCGCTCCACAAGTTCGCCAAATACAACCTGACCCGCGTGGACGGCCTGACCAACGGTTTTGCCGCCGAGGGCGACAACGGCGCCCTCTACCAGTGGGGCCGCAACTACGGCTTTGTCGACAACAAGGGAATATACACCAATACCCAGCAGCTTTATATTCCCAACGATGATTTCATCAACTATGCCGATGCGCAGGGTTACATGACCTATGACCTTGACAAAGGCATCTCGATGGCAGACTTTTACGCATACAGGGAATCCGGAACTTATCCGGACTACAGTCTGTCGAGTGCCACCGGAATGCACTACCGTCAATCAATCGGCTTGTTCTTCGACAGACCATATTCCTACAATTCTGCAGAGGAGATTGCGGCTCATCCCGACAAGTATTTCATGGATGCCACACCCAACGGGCGCATCGAGGGATATGGCTCTCTCGCCGAGGGAATGGAATGGAACAGAAACCGTCCCGATTATTGGATTTCTACATTCGGCGATGGTGGAAACAGATGGGCTGAACGTGCTTCAAAGTGTGGATATGACAATACCAACCCTTGTCCCGACGGCTGGAGACTGCCGACACTCGAGGAGTTCCGGGCAATCGCTCCGGAGGGTGATGGTTTCAACGGCACATCCTCGCTCCAGACATTGCTCAACAACAATGGACAGGTCCGCGAGCATGCCGGCGTGCGCTACGCAATCCGCTGGATATACAACACCGACTATATTCAGATTGAGGCTGTGGTGATTGACAACACCTACACCGAATCGTCTCAGTTGACAAGCCTTTTCTGGGATCAGCACAAGACCGACAAGGTTGTGAGGACATTCCCTTATACGGGTATAATCACTCCTCTCATCATGCTCGGTGACGGAGCCATGCACACAAAGTATGAGCTTGTGGTCAGACCGTTCCATCGTGGCGAGCCGATGCGTGACATAGGTTTGCTGACAGTGGGATACTATAACGAGCGTTATTTCGTGGTTGACCCCGAGGATTACAAACGTGCAAACGCGGCTCTCGGCGGTTACTGGATTGATGAGAAAGGCTGGGCATTCAAGTTTGTAGCTAAAGAGAAATCAGTTGATACCCAGTCATGTCTGTTGGTGGAGGAGGCCGAGCCCGTAAGTGCCTATGCCATCCGCCCCGTGATGGACAAGAAATAACCTCCGCCACGACAGTTTAGTGGCAACTGACTCCAAACCTCAGTTGCAAAGGATTGAACACCAAATAAAACCCGCCGGATCCGGATGACGGAATCGGCGGGTTTTTATTTGGAGATGTAATAAGTAATGGGCTGTTTTATCAATAGCCGGGCTTCTTGAGGAGGGTGAACATGTTCTTCTTGTATGCCTCGACACCGGGCTGGTTGAAGGGGTTCACGCCGAGCATGTAGCCGCTGATGCCGCAGGCTTTCTCGAAGAAGTAGATCAGACCGCCGAGTGTGTGCTCGTCGAGCGACTTGATGACGATACGCATGTTGGGCACGCCACCGTCAACGTGGGCCATCTGTGTGCCGAGCTCGGCCATCTTGTTGACCTCGTCGATGCGCTTGCCGGCGAGATAGTTCAGACCGTCAAGGTTTGCCTCGTCGGAGGGTACACGACGCTCCACGGCAGGCTCCGCAACTGAAATCACTGTCTCGAAGATGGTGCGCTCGCCTTCCTGGATCCACTGGCCCATTGAGTGAAGGTCGGTGGTGAAGTCGACGGCTGCGGGGAAGATACCCTTGCCATCCTTACCCTCAGACTCACCGTAGAGCTGCTTCCACCACTCGGCGAAGTAGTGGAGCTTCGGGTCGAAGTTGGCGAGAATCTCAATTTTCTTACCGCTCTGATAGAGGGCGTTACGCATACGTGCGTAAGTCTCGGCGATATTGTCCTCGTTGGGACGGAGTGTTGATTTCTCCATCTCGACTGCACCTGCCATGAGCTTGTTGATGTCGTGACCTGCCACTGCGATAGGAAGCAGACCAACCGGAGTGAGGACGGAGAAACGACCGCCCACGTTGTCAGGAATTACGTAAGTCTCGTAGCCCTCCTGAGTGGCGAGAGTGCGGAGAGCGCCCTTCTTCTCGTCGGTAATTGCCACGATGAGATCTTTTGCGGCAGTCTTACCGGCCTGCTTCTCAAGAAGTTCCTTGAGGATACGGAATGCGATTGCCGGTTCGGTTGTGGTACCCGACTTGGAAATCACGATGATACCGAAACGCTTGCCGGTGAGAAGTTTCTCAAGTTCTGCGGTGTATTCCTCACCGATGTTCTGGCCGGCGTATAGCACCTTCGGCTCCTTGGGGTTTGGAGCGTAATAATATTCGAAATTGTCGGCGAGGGCAGTGTTGACAGCCTTTGCGCCAAGGTATGAACCGCCGATACCCACGCATACCACATAGTCGCAGTTCTCCTGCAGACGCTTTGCGGTGGCGTTGATACGGTCGAGAAGTTCCTGAGAAGTCTCAGAGGGGAGTTTCACCCAACCGAGGAAGTCGTTGCCGGCACCGGTACCTTCCTCAAGAGTGGTGATGGCCTGACGGGCAGCGTCTTTGTTGCCATTGAATTCTTTCTCTGCGAAATAGAGAGCCTTTTCAATGTTAAGTTCGATAGCTTTCATTTTATAAATGTTTGGGTTTATATAATTGTCTAATACCTGATATCTAATATCTAAAGCCTAAAGCCTAAAGCCTAAAGCCTGAGACCTAAAGCCTGTTTGCGGCGGACGCACGGCCCGTGCGTCCCTACATGCGGGTTCAGAGTTTGAACGACGGGGAGCGAGGGAAGGTTGATAAAATTTAGCTTTTTTAGTATCTGAAGCCTGAGGTTATAGCCTCGACGGCACGGCGCGGAGAGACGTTGCGGTAGAGGATGTCGTACACGCATTCGAGAATCGGCATCTCAACGCGTGGGCCGGTTCCGTTGATGCGGTGAATGCACTTTGTGCCGAAGTATCCTTCGGCTACCATCTCCATCTCCATCATGGCAGCCTTGACGCTGTAGCCTTTGCCAATCATAGAGCCGAAGTTGTGGTTGCGCGAGAAGCGGCTGTAGGCAGTTACGAGCAAATCGCCGAGGTATGCCGAGCGGCAGATGTCTCGGTTCTCCAACGGGGAGATCGCATCGACGAAGCGAGCCATCTCGCGGATAGCGTTGCAGACCATCATCGCCAGGAAGTTGTCGCCGGCCTTCATGCCGTGGAGTATTCCGGCGGCTATGGCGTAGACATTCTTGAGCACGGCGGCATATTCGATGCCGTTGACATCGGCCGATATGATCGTCTTCATCTTCTTGCCGTCGATGACAGAGGCGAAAGCCTCGGCCTTGGAGGTGTCGCGACAGCCGATCGTGAGGTAGCTCAGGCGTTCGAGCGCGACCTCCTCGGCATGACAGGGACCCCCGACAACCAGCATGTTCTCCTCGCGGCATCCGAAGCGGCTGCACATGTAGTCGGAGATAATCATGTCGGAGTCGGGCACTATGCCCTTGACGGCCGACACGATATTCTTGCCCGATATGTCAACGGTAATCTTGTCGACCGTATCCTTGAAATAAGGGGAGGGGACGACGAGCACGAGCGTGTCAGCAGCCTCGCAGGCGCGGTTGATGTCGTCGGTGAAATCTATGCGGCGGGTGTCGAAAGCCACGTCCGACAGATATACCGGGTTATGGCCGAAGCGCATGAACTCCTCGATGCGGTCCTGACGGTGAACGTACCATCCGATGCGGTCGCGGTTTCCGAGCAGAAGCTTGGCGAGCGCAGTCGCCCAGCTTCCGCTTCCGATCACCGCTATGTTGCCCATGGCATCCATAGGATTATTCTTCAGTCTTTTCGGTTTCTTCAGATTCCTCTTTCTGCTGCTGTTTCTTTTCGGGGCGCATCTGGGGGAAGAGAAGCACCTCCTGGATGGTAGACTGGCCTGTGAGCAGCATTGCCAGACGGTCCATGCCGATACCCATTCCCGAAGTCGGCGGCATACCGTATTTGAGGGCGCGGATGAAGTCGGCATCGATAATCATTGCCTCGTCATCACCCTTGTCGGCAAGACGCATCTGCTCCACGAAGCGGCCGTACTGGTCGATCGGGTCGTTCAGCTCGCTGTATGCGTTGGCAAGCTCCTTGCCGTTGACCATCAGCTCGAAACGCTCGGTAAGCTCAGGATTCTCGCGGTGACGCTTGGTGAGCGGAGACATCTCAATGGGGTAGTCGATTATGAATGTAGGCTGGATGTATGTACCCTCGCACTTCTCGCCGAAAATCTCGTCGATAAGTTTGCCTTTGCCCATAGAGGGATCGGTCTCTATGCCTGCCTCGCGGCAGAAGGCACGCAGTTCATCTTCCGATTTGCCGTTGATGTCGAATCCGGTCTTGTCGAGGATGGCGTCGCGCATGGTGATGCGGGGATAGGGAGCCTTGAAATCAATCTCGTTGTCGCCGACCTTTACCTTTGTGGTACCGTTGACATCCATGCTGATTTTCTCAAGCATCTTCTCGGTGAAGTCCATCATCCAGTTGTAGTCCTTGTACGACACGTATATCTCCATACATGTGAACTCGGGGTTGTGGGTGCGGTCCATACCCTCGTTGCGGAAGTTCTTGGAGAACTCGTACACGCCCTCGAAGCCGCCCACGATGAGGCGCTTGAGGTAGAGCTCATCGGCGATACGGAGATAGAGAGGAATGTCGAGAGCGTTGTGGTGAGTTATGAAAGGGCGTGCAGCCGCTCCGCCGGGGATAGCCTGGAGAATGGGGGTCTCGACCTCAAGATAACCATGCGAGTTGAAGTATTCGCGCATGGAGTTGAACATCTTGGTACGCTTGATGAAGATGTCGCGCACGCCGGGGTTGACCACAAGGTCTACGTAACGCTGGCGATAACGCAGTTCGGGGTCGGTGAACGCGTCGTAAGCCTTGCCATCCTTCATCTTGACGATGGGGAGGGGACGGAGGCTCTTGGAGAGCACGGTGAGTTCCTTGGCGTGGACGGTAATCTCGCCCATCTGTGTGCGGAACACGAAACCCTTGATTCCGATAAAGTCACCGATGTCGAGAAGTTTCTTGAAGACAACGTTATAGAGATCCTTGTCCTCGCCGGGGCAGAGGTCGTCGCGTGAGATGTAGACCTGGATTCGGCCGTCGGCATCCTGAAGCTCCATGAACGAAGCCTTGCCCATGATGCGGCGGCTCATGATTCGGCCGGCGATGCTGACTTCGCGCAGAGGTTCCTCGTCATCGCGGAAATTTTCCTTGATTTCAACAGTGTGTCCGGTCACGGGGTATTCCGCGGCGGGATAAGGCTCGATGCCGCGCTCGCGGAGCGCGTCCATGCTTTTGCGGCGAACAACTTCCTGTTCGCTAAGTTCGTGATTTGCCATATATGGTGCGATTTGTTTTCTATTAGAATGGGCGTGCCATGTCGGTCTTTGTGAGACCAAAACGGCACAGAAGTACTTCAACTTGCAAAATTAATAAATATCGGCAAGTTACGCAAATCCGACTTTTCAGGGTCTGTCCTGTGTCTGCGTCTCAGGGCATAAGGTTGTAGGGAAACAGGATGTGATCGGACTGATTAGTCTGCAAGCAGGATTTGGCGGATGATGTCAACCGGTGTGTTTGTGACACCGGCTATTGTCTCGTCGTCAAGACCCTTCTCGTGCATTGAGCGGATAAGCTTCTTGCGCTCTTCAGCACGTCCTTCTTCCAATCCTTCTGCTCGACCTTCGGCACGACCCTCGGCAAGTCCTTCTGCGCGGCCTTCGTCCCGGGCGGTGTCAAGCACATCGTTCTGGACCATGATGTTGTCCATGTGCTCGTCGTATGCCCTTCTCTCTTCCGCCGTCATGGACAGCAGACGCAGTTTCTCCCTTACCTGTCCGAGACCGGGCGCATGAGTGTCCTCCTTGATCGTGCCTTTCTTGAGATACTGCATCCATTCGTCAAGATACGTCTCGGGACTCTTGTCGAAGGTGTTGACGCGGAGAAGGTAATATTCGGGGAAAACCTCCCTCGGAAGATGCTGGATAATCACACCGTTCTCTTTCATGTTGACATGAAGATTGTTGCCGGTGTGTATGCCCTTGAACACAGTCTCTCCATGGTATACGTAGTCATCCCCCTGGCCGTAATCGCAGTAGAGGATGCTTATGGAGTACACCTTCTTGACCTGGTCATACTTGTCGCCGATGTTTATATGCTCGGTTATGGCCTTGCAAGTGCCGTAAAGGATACGCTGCAGGTAGTACAGCTGGCGTGTGAGCTGCACCTCGACGATGATCAGATGTCCCTTACTGTTCTTGGCCTTGATGTCAACACGGTTGAACTTGTCGTTGTCGCTGTCCTGGTTAGATTCGCTCTCAAGTATCTCCACAATTTTCACATCGTCGTTGAGCAGCACTGAGATGAGTCCTTCCAGAATGCCGAAATTGGCCTTGTCGCGAAGCATATGCTTCATGGCCCAGTCAAATCGTATGTAATTTCCGGTCTTCTCCATGTCTTCTAATCTTTTTGCAAAAATAATAATTAATTCCCAATTATCAAATCTTTATCCTGCGTTGGATGAGGCACAATGCCAACGACAATAAATTATATTTGGAGGGAAAGATGTTTGTTGATATCTTTGCGCTTATGAAGTTGTCTAAAACTTTTATGAAACAGACTCGAAGGGTGTGTTTGAGTTTAAATGGTTTTAGCACACAATCTATTAACAACCTCAATTGTAAAAATGTCCAATAGTATGACTGGAAAAAGAACCGGGTTGAGGGGATGGGCCGGTGGCAAGGCGGAGGGGTTTCTGTTGGCAGCGGTGGCTGCGGCTACATATGGTACGAATCCGGCGCTGGCGATTCCGCTGTATGATGACGGCATGAATCCGATGAGTGTGCTGCTGTTCCGCTACGGGCTTTGTCTGCCGATTCTTGCGCTGATGGCATTGTGGCGTCGGCGCAGTCTGCGTCTTTACAAATCGGAGATTGCTCCCGTCTGCACTTTAGGCGTGCTTATGGGAATATCTTCTCTGACGTTGTTTCAGTCGTATGAGTACATGAACGCCGGGGTTGCATCGACGCTCCTGTTCATATATCCGGTGCTTGTCGCGGTGCTGATGAGCTGCTTCTTTCACGAGCGGTTCCGGGCAACGACCGGTTTATGTCTTGTACTTATGGGTGTTGGCCTCTATACACTTCTGAAGCCGGGTGAGGGGATGTCACTGGGCCTTACGGGATGTCTGTTGGTGTTTATCTCCGCGCTGACATATGCCATATACATCATATTCACCAATGTGAGCAAGCGGGTGTCGCGGATACCCACTCTTAAATTGCTCTTTTATCAGTTTATGTCGGGAGGCATGGTGTTTGTTGCCGGGTTCGTCTGCGGGACACCTTTCACGTTGCCAGCGGCGGGGTGGTCATGGCTGAATATAGTGGCGTTGGCTGTGTTGCCGTCGGTAGTTTCGCTATGGTGTACCACCCGTGCCATACATCTTGTCGGGGCTACGCCGACTGCAATTTTCGGTGCCCTGGAGCCGGTGACGGCTGTGGTGCTGAGTGTCTTCTTACTTGGACAGCCATTGTCGGCACATGAGATAGCAGGGGGGCTGCTGATAGTAGTCGCGACTACATTGGTAGTGGTTGCAGAGCCGGTAGACACACTGCTGCTCCGTATCCGTCGACTTTTCCCCTCACTCCGTCACCGCAATTGAAGTTTAAGAGTCCGTTTGAATTCAGATACGCTTTAAGAATTATAGGCCGGTAATTCATGCTTCCTCGATGATCCAGGAGTCGAGGGAGCGGGTTTTGGATGAGAAGTTGGCACCGATCTTAATCAGTCTGCGTCCGTCGGCCTTGAATGGCAGCAGGTAGCTCTTCTCGTCAATCTGACGGAGGGCGGTTTCGGGTGATGAATCCATCTTGAACTCGAACACGAAGATGTATCCGGCGGTTCTGACCAGCATGTCGATGCGTCCCGAAGCCGTCTTGTATTCCACATCTGTCAGGAACCCGAGGAGCTTGAACACAAGGAAGGTTATGTCCTGATAATGCTGCTCAAGATTGAGCAAGTTGAATCCATCCTGATTGAAGTCTGCGAACAGGCTTTGCATCCTGGTCATGAACTCCCCGGGACGGCCGTCTCGCACATCCTCGTAGAATTTTGCGATGCTGAATGCCGAGTCGTTGTCGGTCGGGAGGTACAGGTTCATAAGACTCAGCAGGAAGCCACGTTCCACCTCGCGGTTCGGGAACCCTAGGGTAAGGAGGTCGGTCTCCGGGTCGTAGTCCTTGATTGTCAGGTATCCTGATTGGTATAGTACGGGAACAAGCGAGGACCTGAGGTCGAACGACACGTTCTCGACCGCTTGCAGGGGAATCTGGGTGTGTCCGAGCCTCTGCAGCTCGATTTGCCGGGACTTTATGAGTTTTACGAGGAATGTCGGTGTTCCTGTCTGGAACCAGAAATCACGTATCCATCCAGCCTGAAGAGAGTTCAGGACGCTGAAGGGGTTGTAGATGTCTGGTCCGCCGAGCGGAGAGAAGCTGTATCCGTCGTAATTCAGGCGCAATTTATCGTATGCTTCCTCGGTGGAATAACCTCTTTTCTCTCCGAGTAGAGCCACACCCGGTTCGAAATACCGGTGCAGCTCCTCGTCGGTTATGCCGCAAATGCCGGCGAACTCCTCGACCATCGAGATGTCCTGCAGATTGTTGAGATCGCTGAAAATGCTCAGGTGTCCGAACTTGGTGACACCGGTAAGCATTGCAAACCGGATATATCTGTCCTGACTCTTGAGGTTTCCGTAGAAAGCCCTCAGCTGGTTGCGGAATTTCTCCTGGAGCTCCGGATGGTCAACCGTCTCAAGCAGCGGCTTGTCATACTCGTCGATGAGAATCACGACTTGAAGCCCCGTTTTTTCATTGGCAGCTTTTATGACTTTGCGGAACCGTTCTCCGATTGAATTTTCAATATTGCGTACTTCATATCTCTGTTCCCATATTCTCAAATTTTCATTGAGCACAGCCTCGACGCTACCCGGAATCATATAATCATTACCTGTGAAATCGAGATGCAGCACCGGATAGGTCTGCCAGTCGTAATCCTTGTGTGATATGTCGAGCCCCTCAAACAAATCCCGGTGTCCGAGAAACAGTTCCTCGATTGTGGATAGCAGCAGCGACTTGCCGAACCGACGCGGACGGCTCAGAAAGAAGAATTGGCCGGAAGTCGTGAGTTTCCAGATGTAATCTGTCTTGTCAACATATACGTATCCTCTTTCCCGTATGGTTGAGAAAGACTGAATTCCTATGGGGTATAGCATCCGGTTCATAGACTGCAAAGACTGTTTGAATCACAAATATAACCTTTTAAATTGGAAACTCCATAAAATGTTGCTTAAAACCATCTTAAAAAACGCCTTAAACCATTATGGATTTCTTGAACTGTCTGCAATCCGTGCGATATTCCTGGATGTGTCCGGTTTTATGCCGGGGTCAGAAGATGGAGCGGCGTATGTCGGTGGTGAAGCGTTCGAGCATCTCGATTCCGGCCAGGGAGTTGCCGTAGCTGTTGAGTCCGGGGCTCCAGACAGCCACCGAGAGTTTGCCCGGTATATAGGCTGCTATGCCGCCACCGACACCGCTCTTACCCGGCAATCCGACCCGATATGCGAAGTCGCCGCTCTCGTCGTAGAAACCGCATGTTGACATCACGGCACCTAACCGTTTCGACTGGCTTTCAGTCAGCACGCGCCGACCGTCGGCAGGATTCACGCCACGGTTGGCGAATAGCCTGAAGCTGCGTGCCACGTCCGCACATGACATAGCTATGGAACACTGATGGCAATATACATCTATCAGCCGCTCTACATCGTTGTGGATGTTGCCGAAACTTTTCATGAAATAAGCCAATGACATGTTGCGGTCGGCGTGCTCGCGTTCGCTGGTTGCCACACGGCTGTCAAAATAGATATCATCGTTGCCGGCAAGGCTGCGGACGAAGTCGAGCATAGCCTCTTTCGGGCGCGGGTACATGCTTATGAGCCGGTCGGTCACGACGAGTGCTCCGGCGTTGATGAACGGGTTGCGGGGTATGCCATGCTCGTTCTCCAGCTGTACGAGGGAGTTGAAAGGATTGCCAGAGGGCTCGCGGCCTACGGATTTCCATAGTTCCTCGCCGATTTCCGGAAAAACCATGGCGAGAGTGAAGACTTTCGAAATACTCTGTATTGAGAACGGTACGTCAGCGTCGCCGGCACGGAAGCTGCGGCCGTCGAGCATATCGACAGCTATGGCCGAGTGGTTTGGGTCAACTTCTGCCAGAGCCGGGATATAGTCTGCCACCCTTCCCCGGCAATCAAGATTCCTTACTTCGGCGAGAATCCTGTCAATCACAGCTTGATAATCAATCATGGGTAATATGTGTATGTTACGACATTACAACGTCCTGCAATCCTGATTTATTTATGAGGCAGACTCTAAAAACAGAGGGCGTTTGATTTTTTTTCGTGGTCGGTTGTCACAGACCGGAAGTTGGGGGCGTTCCGTTTTTGTAAGCAAAACTCAAAAATGGATTCGCTATGAACTGGAAATTTACCCGGAACTGTCTCCTCGCTACTGCGGTTCTTATCTCATACCTATATACTTTTGCTGCGGAACCGGCGGCTGTCGCCGTCGGAACCACAGCCTCTCTTGCAGAGTCTGTTCAGGACAGCCAGACTGCTGTCAATGATTCTGTGGCTGATGAGGATTTTACCGAGCTTGACGATTTTGTCATCGTGCAGCGCAAGAAACTCGTGCAGAGCGACGGTGCCAAACTTACCTATAACGTTACTGAAGACCCCGAGGCCGGCAGCTCCAACATCCTTGACATTCTGCGCAAGGTGCCCGGCGTGAGCGTCGATGCCGAGGATAATGTTCGTGTAAACGGCCAGTCCAGTTTCAAGATACTCATGAACGGCCATGAGGATCCCATGCTCAAGGGTGACATCAAGACCGTTCTCAAATCGCTTCCTGCCGCCTCGATCAAGAAAATTGAGGTGATTTCAGAACCGGGTGCTAAATATGAGGCCGAAGGAGTGGGTGGCATTCTCAATATCATCACTGACAAGACAACAGACCTGTCCGGTTTCATGACACAGCTCTCCGCATGGGTTAACGCATATCAGGCAGGAGGGTATCTGAATGCGCGTACCAAACTGAACAAAGTAATGCTTGACGCTACCGTAAGCTATAACGACGGAAAGTTATGGCCGCGCACACAGAAGTCGCACCGCGAGACCGAGGACCTGACCGGAGGCCCGAACCATCTGCTTGTCTCCGACCAGCGTGCCAAGAGCGGCTGGGACTATACAGGTGTCAATCTAAACATGTCGTGGGAGCCTGATACGCTCAACCTCTTCACTCTCGCAGGCTCTTTCGGCCACAACACATGGTTCAACCGTGGAACCGAGACCCGATCGATGTTCCGTCCCGACATGTCAACCATGTGGAGTCTGCAACGCTTATTCCGCACGACAGGCCAGTGGAACGGCGGGGGAGTGCAGGCATCGTATCAGCATACGTTCGGCCGCGAAGGACATAATCTTATCGTCTCATATGGATATGATTACGGCCGTAACCCGAACAGAGAAGACTACTTCATCGAGAACCTTGTCGGCAATTCGGGCGAAACTCCCTACAACGGCAGCCGCAGCAGCGGAGACAACAGTTCGCATATCGTGCAGATTGATTACGTCAATCAGTTCAACAAGAAGCATCTGCTTGAGGTCGGTGGCAAGGCCAATATCAATGACAGCTCCAGCGACAACGACCCATATTTCGGTTCGTCGAAAGAGGATGCAGTGCTTGCAGATGAGCTGCGCATGAGCGTCAATCAGTTCAAGGACATTTACGCCGCCTACGGGTCATATACCGGTTCATTCGCGTCGTGGAATGTCAAGGCAGGACTCCGTTACGAGCATACGCGCATGGGGCTTAAATATCATGTGGGCGACTATACCGACTTCACCACCCGTCTCAACGACATCGTGCCAAACGCTGCCGTAAGCTACAACCTATCGTCGGCATCGAGTCTCCGCGCCGCTTACCAACTGCGTATATCGCGCCCGAACATATATTATCTTAATCCGTACGTCAACGTGTTGACACCCGGACAGATACAATATGGTAATCCCGACCTGAAGAGCGAGAAGGGTCATGAGGTGTCGCTTTCATACTCCAACTACGAGGGTGCTTTCTCCGGAAGCGCGAAGATAAGCTACCGCTACGTGGCCAACGGCATAAACGACATACTTTTCATGAAAGATGGAGTTATCAACGGCACATACGCCAATGTCGGCACAGACCAATCGGCATTCCTTGAGCTCAACGGAGACTGGAGCATAACCAACGACCTGCGCTGGTCGCTCTACGGATGGGTGAAATACACTCAGCTGAAAGCTGATTCCGAGATGCTTAAAGCCGAGAACCACGGATGGTCAACCTATGCCTATACCAACCTGTCATACACAACTCGCGGCAACGTGCGTCTAAGTGCCTACGGTGGCTTCGGCACACCCTGGATTGACCTTCAGAGCCGGGGAAATACCAACACATATTTCTATGGTCTCGGGGCGAGCCGGTCGTTCCTCAAGGATGATGCGCTGACCGTGCAGCTCAGTCTGGGAAATCTTTTCCCGACACGACGGTCGCAAGGTTACGATCAGGGTGATGAAACCGTACGTCTCCGCTACAAAGGCAATTACAGCCAGTGGAATGTCGGTCTCAATATCAGCTTCAGATTCGGCGGACTGAAAGCATCGGTCAAGAGAACTGCGGCCAACATCGAGAAAGAATCTTCAGGTAGCAATGGAGGTAACGGCGGAGGAAAATAAGACCTGTCGTAAAAATCCGTTAGATAGATATGACAGAACAGGAATTCCGGCAGAAAGTACTCCCGTTGCAGCGGCAGATGTATGGCATCGCCCTGCGGATGGGCATACCGCCCGACGACGCGGCCGATGCGGTGCAGGAGACACAGATCAGACTGTGGCGCCGGCGCGATGGAATTCCTGAAGATGAAAAGGAACTGCGGTTATATTGCCTCACGGCATTCCGCAACGAGTGCATATCGATGCTGCGCCGTTCCAAACCTACGGTAGGACTCGACGAGGCCGCCGAGCTGAGAGGCGACGAGGCCGAGACCACGGAATACCGCGACACCCGCCACCGGATAGAGGTGCTGATCGACACACTTCCCGCCGGTCAGAGCAGGGTAATCAGGTTGAGCGGTTTCGGCGGACTCGACAACAGCGAGATAGCCGAGGCCACAGGCCAGACCGAAAACAATGTGAGACAATTGCTCTCGCGCGGCCGGAGACGACTCCGGGAGCTGATTGCAAATAATCTTTAAACTCTTTCCTCATGATAATGAATAGTAATAAAATCAACGAAATAAGAGGTACACTCGACCGGTGGTATGCCGGAGAGACATCTCCCGACGAGGAGCGCGGACTCATGGAGTTCTTTGCTACGGCCACGGAACTGCCCGAAGACCTTGAAGCGGAACGCCGCCTGTTCACAGGTATGGGTGATGTGATGTCAGAAGTAATGGATTCTCCGGTTGATATGCCGGTGGAATACTCTGACCGTATTGCCGCAGCTCTCGATGCCGAGATTGCACGTGAGGCGCACACGAACCGGAACAGAGCCTCGACATGGCGCAGACGGATTCTCGCCGCCGGAGGTGTTGCTGCATGTCTGTTGGCTGGATGGCTCGGCTTCAGGACCGTGACAGTGCCCGAGTTGCCGGGGGACACAGTTCCGGGTCAGTATGCGGCTGTACCTAAACCGACGGTGACACCGGCTCCTTCGGTAATCTCCGCTGCTTCCGCTGAAGAGTCAGTGGCAATTGCATCGGCATCTGTCCCGGCATCCGCCGGCAAAAGCAAACCCCGCATGGCGAGACGTTCCGCAGCTCCGGTCAAAGAAACCGCCGCTGATTTAAGCAGCGGGCGCGAGGAAGACTCCTATTGGGATGAGGACGATATGTATCTGTCGGCCGAAGAGGAGGCCCGGTTGCTTGCAGACAACTACCATGTGATTGATAATGAGTGCGAGGCGAATGCTTTTGTAAGTTCTGTTTTCGCCCGTCTCGAAGGCAATGTGGTGCAGGAGTCGTATAAAATGCAGGATATATCGGCGCAGTACGATGTAGAAATGACTAAACTAATGAATTAAAACCATGTCAAACTTTCAAGCTATGTATAAGGATATGATAAAAATGGAATACAAGAAGATGCTTCGTGCCATGATGATGATCGTGGCGTTTACAGCCGCAGCGCTCTGTCCATCTGCGGCCAATGCAGAGGAGCTTTTCGCGGACCTCGCAGGGATGCCGCAGGTAGAGAGTACCTATGTGTCAGGACGTTTCGCCCACAACCAGAAATACTGGTACAGCCGCGACGGTCAGCACAGCATGAATCTCAGCCGGGGCTTCTCGGCACTGTATTCATATGCTTGTTATTCTGAAGAATCAGTGAGCAAAGCGCGGAAAATTCTGAAGGATTATCTCAAGAAGAATCCTGATGTGGAGGTGGTGATGAAAACCACACAGGGAGCGCAGGAATATTTCGTATATGAGAAATTTCTCGGAGACAACAAGGTCACGCAGATGATTATCTGGAGTTCGGATGCGCCGAATACTTGCGAGATAGTAGTCATTGATTGGAAAAATGGCCTCGAACGGTCTAATGATAAAAGTTACTCCGATGCCGGGTGGGGTGGGAATATCTTTCCGTTGAGGCGTGATGCGCTGGGTTCCGGACTTGCAGACCTTTCGCGCCTTGCGGACCTCGGGCTGACGCTCGACTTCAGCAGCCTTGAGAATCTGAAGAATCTTGAGGGACTCGAATGTCTGGAGAATCTCGAAAGTCTTGAGGATCTCGCCAAGATTGACTGGAACGGGATATTCAGCGGCATAGACTGGCAGAATATGATACGTCTTAACGAAAACATTAAATAAGCTGTTCGATAAAGTGATACGCAGAGAGACAAGACCGACCGGGCGCGGCATGGATATAGTAAAGGAGGCGTGCCGCGTGGCACGCGAGGAGGGTCGCGCACCAAGAATACTGTTCGTATGTCTTGGCAACATATGCCGCAGTCCGGCAGCACAGGGCATAACCGAGTGCATCGCAGCCGACAGGGGAGTGGCAGTGGAATGTGACTCGGCAGGATTCTATGGCGGACATGCCGGAGACCTTCCGGATCCCCGAATGAGACGTGCGGCCTATGAACGCGGCTATCGGCTGGAACACCGTTCACGCGTGATCCGTGCCACAGACCTTGACTATTTCGACATAGTTGTCGGCATGGACGACCGCAACATCGATGACCTTCATGGGTTGGCCGATACTGAGGAACGCGACAGCAAGATTGTGCGCATGACCGATTTCGCGGCTTCGCATCCGACTTACGACTCAGTGCCAGACCCATATTACGAGGGAGCGGCAGGTTTCCAGTTGGTACTGAATCTGCTTGAGGATGCCTGTGGGGAACTTGTCGGACTTATTGAGAAGAATTGATCAAATATGTTGATGACCAAAGGATAAGGATATGGAAAAGAGGATTATTTGGATTCTGGCGTTGCTCATTGCGGCAGGTTCATCGCTGGCAGATGCACGTAAAAGAAGTGACCGGAGCACCGGGCACCAGACTTATACAGTGTCAAGCTCAGAAAAAAGTGAGAAACGCCAGGCAAAGAATGAGAAGCGCAAGGAAAAGAGCAAGAAAACTACTGTCAGGAAGTCAACCTCCGGTTCGGAGCTTATGCGAATAACCGGCGATATAAAGGGTATAACCAATCACACGGCTCTTGATGTCACCCTTGTTTATGGCAAAACGGACATCGTTGTGGAGGGCTCGCAGAAATATCTCGACGATTATTTCATCAACGTCTCAAACGGTGTGTTGACAATCAGCTATGCCGGTAACAGGCAGTCCGGGACCAAGGGGAATCTGGTGATACGCGGCTCGGTGCGTGATCTGGGTTCTGTGACATCGTTCGGTTCAGGCAACATCAAGGTAGGAGCCATGGATTGCACATCGGCAAAGCTCCAGTCGTTCGGTTCCGGCTCGATATCGGTCACCAAAATTGACTGTACCGGTATGCAGATAAGCAGCTCAGGTTCGGGAGATATTACAATCGGAAATCTTGACGGTACCACACTTAAGGTTACAAGCCAGGGTTCGGGTCACATACGCGTAGGCGATGCCGACACCACATCGGTTGACATCGTGTCGCAGGGTTCAGGCAATATTCAGGTTAAGAATATAGACTCCACCAGTATGCGCGTGCTGAACCAGGGTTCGGGAGATGTGCAGATAAGCGGTGATGCCACGACCGTGACTCTGACCAATCAGGGTACGGGTGACATACGTGCCACCGGACTCAAAGCCACCCGTATCACGAAATTAAATCAGGGCACCGGAAGGATATACGATTAATCCATCGGCCCGAAAACTGGTCTAAGCTAAAAATGTAAAGTTATGAAGAAATTCCTTATGACAATGGCAGCCGCATTGGGACTGTCGATAGGCGCGATGGCGGCGACCCCCGCAGCATTCCCCGGTGGAGCTGATGCGGAGAAGGAGTATATCACCACAAATCTGAAATACCCTCAGATGGCCAAGGACAATGGCATAGAGGGTGTGGTATCGGTGATATTCACCGTCAAGGCCGACGGCACAATCGGCAATATCAAGATCAAGCGCATGGTTGACCCTGACCTTGAGGCCGAGGCAATCCGTCTGGTCAAGCAGATGCCCAAATGGACTCCTGCCAACGACAACGGCACCCCGGTTGAAAGCACCGCCGAAGTCGATGTAGCTTTCACCCTCGAATAAAACATATCTGAAAAGACGTTGCGTCTTTAGCAAAATAAATTGCCGGCGGGGTCGATGTGACCCCGCCGGCTTTGGGTATTGGGAGCGGACGGCCGCCCTCTTCGCCTTGAAGGCTATTTCAGGGTGAAGGGCTGCGTGAGCAGGCGGCGGCTGTCCGGTCCCGCCATGATCTGGAATTCGCCTGGTTCTGCCACGAATTCAAGATCATAGTTGTAGAATTTCAGGTCTTCGGGTGTGATGCGGAACTCGACCGTGCGGCTCTCGCCCGGTGCGAGGGTGATGCGCTCGAAGTGCTTCAGCTCCTTGACAGGTCGAGCCACGCTGCCCTGCAGGTCGCGGATGTAGAACTGTACCACCTCGTCGCCGGCACGCTTTCCGGTGTTGGTCACTACAACCGATGCCGTTATGGCACCGTCGGCTGCCAGCTCGCTGCTGTCAAGGCGAAGGTCACTGTAACCGAAATCGGTATAGCTCAGACCGTAGCCGAAAGGATACAGAGGCTCATTGGGCGAGTCGATGTAGTTCGAACGGTATTTCTGGAAAGAGGGATCGTTCGGGTCTTTCGGACGTCCGGTGTTGAAATGGTTGTAGTAGACCGGCACCTGACCGACATTGTAAGGCATAGAGGCCGTCAGCTTGCCCGAAGGGTTGACATCGCCGAAAACGACATCGGCAATGGCATCGGCTGCCTCGGAGCCGCCGAACCATACGTTAAGGATGGCGGGTACATTCTCTGATTCCCATGTCATCACGGTGGGACGACCCGAGAAATTCACCATCACTACGGGCTTGCCGGTAGCGAGAAGAGCCTCCAACAGTCTGCGCTGCGTGTCTGGAAGTGTGAGATCGGTCTTCGATGAAGACTCGCCGCTCGACTCGGAAGCCTCGCCCATGGCAGCCACAATCACATCCGCGTCGGCAGCCACACGCAATGCCTCGTCAAGAAGCTCCTGCTCGCTGCGCGGGTCGCGCATGTCATGGCCGAACACCTCGCAGGCCGCCTCAAGCGCGGCATCCTCGTAGAGATTGCTGCCCTTGGCATAAAGCACCTCTGCCTTTCCTTTCAGAGCATCCTCGAAGCCCTGGCGGAGAGACTTGTATTTCTTGGCATCGGCAGCCACGCTCCATGTGCCGGGCATGTTGACGGCACTGTTGGCCATCGGACCGATGAGCGCTATCTTGCCTTTCTTGGCAAGCGGAAGCACTTCGTCCTCGTTCTTCAGGAGCACGAACGACTTGGCGGCTATGGCACGTGCGGCGGCACGGTTCTCAGCTGTGTAGATGTCGCGTTTCTCGCGGGCGACATCGTTGTATTTGTACGGGTTATCGAAGAGTCCGAGACGATACTTGGCCTCAAGCACACGGCGCACAGCCTTGTCGATGTCAGCCATCGAGACCTTGCCCTCGTCGAGGCTCTGCTTGAGAGTACCTATGAAACCGAAAGAACACATGTCCATGTCGGTACCGGCCTTCAGGGAGCGCACCGAAGCATCGGGAAGGTTTTCAAGACCATGTACGGCAACCTCGCCGATTGAACCGTAGTCGGTCACAACGAAACCGTCGAAGTTCCACTGACGGCGGAGCACGTCGTCGAGCAGCCATTTGTTCTCGGTAGCCGGGATGCCGTCCACAAGATTGAACGAAGACATCACCGAACCCGCACCGGCATCGACAGCGGCCTTGTAGGGAGCGAAATATTCGTTATACATGCGGCCGCGGCTCATATCGACCGTGTTGTAGTCGCGGCCCGATTCAGAGGCGCCGTAGAGCGCGAAATGCTTCACGCAGGCCATCACCTCGTCGTTGTTTTTCAGGTTGTCACCCTGATAGCCGCGTACCATCGCACGCGCCACCTCCGAACCGAGATAGGGGTCCTCGCCCGAGCCTTCCGACATGCGTCCCCAGCGCGGGTCACGGCTTATATCGACCATCGGGCTGAATGTCCAGCAGACTCCGGCCGCCGACATCTCCTTCGCGGCGATACGTGCCGACTGTTCCACGGCAGCCATATCCCACGTGCAGGAGAGTCCCAACGGAATCGGGAAGATGGTCTCGTACCCATGAATCACGTCCATGCCGAATAGCAGGGGTATTCCGAGCCGGGTGTTCTCTACGGCGATTTTCTGGAGGTCACGTATTTTTGCGGCACCCTTGATGTTGAATGTACCGCCCACCTGTCCGGCTGCGACAGCCGCACCGATATTGCTGTTGATGGTCTGGCCGGTCACGATGTCGTCGGAGGGGGGCAGGTTGAGCTGTCCCAGTTTCTCGTCGAGAGTCATTCGCGACATAAGCTCGCTTATGAACTTGTCCATCTTCTCCTTCTCGGCAGGAGTCGAGGGTATTGCGGCCGACGCCACCGACGCCGACAGAAGCAATGATGAAGTTATGGCTACAATGTTTTTCATTTCAGTTTGAATTTGACGGTTGTCTTGATATTGTCTGAGGCGGGACCGGCCGAGGCAGTGAACTGTCCGGGTTCGGCCACCCATTCATGTCTGTCGGCGTCGAAGAACGCCAGAGCGTCGCGGTCTATCGTTATCTTGACATCGCGGGTCTCGCCGGGCTGGAGGAACACTTTGGCAAAGCCCTTGAGTTCCTTGGCCGGACGGCTCACGCTGCATTTGTTGTCGGTTATATAGAGCTGCACCACCTCGGCACCGGCCACGTTTCCGCTGTTGGTGACAGGCACGGTGAAGGTCACGGTGCCATCTTCTGTCTCCGCGCGGTCGGCTGTCATCTTGCCGAATGTGAAGTCGGTATAGCTCAGCCCATGCCCGAAGGCGAAGAGGGGCTTGATTTTCTTGGTGTCATGCCAGCGGTATCCAACGAGTATGCCCTCCTTGTATTCGAGGTCCCACACGTCGCTGTCAGCACGTTTCACACCCGGATATGCACCCAGCGCATGTGCCGGACTGTCAGAGAGCCTGACGGGGAATGTGAAGGGAAGCTTGCCCGATGGATTGACCTCGCCGAAGAGTACGTCGGCTATCGAGTTTCCGGATTCCGAGCCGAGGAACCATGCCTGAACGATTGCGGGAACATCCTTTACCCACGGCATGGCCACGGCGTTGCCGCTTACGTTGACCACCACGAAATTGGGGTTGGCTGCCGCGAGGGCGCGTATAACGTCGTCCTGAGCATAGGGCAGTTCAAGTCCGGCACGGTCGCTGTCCTCGCAGTCCTGTCCGGCACTCTTGTTGAGACCACCCACGAAAATCACATAGTCTGCCTCGCGGGCTTTGCCCACGGCCTCGGCGATAAGCTCGGCCGCACTGCGTGAATCGTTGAGGTTCTGACCGGTAACCACACCGTTGTATTCACCGGTCACATCGCCCACATATCCGCGTGCGTAGTCCACGGTCATACCGCAGCTGGAGGCGGCGGCACGGATACCGTCGAGAGGAGAAATCTCATGCTGCACCTTTAGGGAGCTGCTGCCTCCGCCCACGGTCATCATCTTGATGGCGTTCTCGCCTACTACAAGAATCTTCTTTCCCTGAGCCTTGGCTATGGGGAGTACCCGGTTCTCGTTGCGGAGAAGCACAATGCCTTCGTCGCCGATGCGGCGTGCGGCATCATAGTGAGCCTCGCTGCACATCTCGCCGTCACCCTTCGTATAGTCCATGGCCGTGCGTATCATAAGGCGGAGCACGCGGCGGGCCTTGTCGTCAAGCTCCTCGGTGCCGACCTCTCCCTTGCGGATAAGTTCCAGATAAGGACGGGCCATGTAATAGTTGTCATATGCGTTGCTCGCACCGTTGGCGAGTCCGTCGGTCCAGCTTCCGAACTCAAGGTCAAGACCATTGGTGATAGCCTGACGGGTGTCGTGTGTGCCACCCCAGTCGCTGACAACCGCTCCGTCGAACCCCCATTCTTTCTTGAGGATGTCGTTGAGCATACGCTGATTGTGACAGAGATGCTCATCTTTGTAGTAGTTGTATGCACCCATTATCGACCATGCTTTGCCTTTCTGTACGGCAGCCTTGAAGGCGGGGAGATAAATCTCGTAGAGAGTGCGGTCATCCACAATAACGTTTGTGGTGTGGCGGTTCAGCTCGTTGTTGTTGAGAGCGAAGTGCTTCACACATGCCGCCACGCCGCAATCCTGAAGACCCTGCACGTAGGGCACTACCATAACCGAGGCGAGATATGGATCCTCGCCCATATACTCGAAGTTTCGGCCGTTCACAGGTGTGCGGTAGATGTTTACACCGGGGCCGAGCAGCACATCTTTTCCACGGTATCGTGCTTCCTCGCCGACAGACTTGCCATATAGATAAGAAACCTCCGGGTTCCACGATGCGGCGAGACATGTAAGAGCGGGGAAAGCCACGCATGAGTCGTTGGTCCATCCGGCTTGGTCCCATTCGTCCCAAAGCACCTCGGGACGTACTCCGTGGGGGCCGTCGTCGGTCCATAGGTCGGGGAGACCGAGCCGGGGCACGCCGCGCGAGCTGAATTTGGACTGCGCGTGGATTATATCTATCTTCTCCTGAGTGGTCATGCGCGACAGGGCATCCTCAACCCGCTCATCGAGCGGGCGCGACGGGTCGCGGTAGACAGGCAGGGACTTTGCTGACGTCTGTAAGACGCCGGCTGACATCACGACTGTCAGCGCCATTGCACAGAGTCTTTTCATATTCGGTATTATCTGAAGTTGTTGTTACTGTTGTTGTCTGGGTTATCCGTTCTAAGGGGATTATTTGTCTCCGTTGAGACGGATGGAGCGGATATACGATTCCTGCGGATGGCAGTTCTCGAAACGGCTGTTGCGGATGAACTCCTTCATTGCCATGCGTACTGAATCTGCGTCGGGTCGGTTGTCGCGGATCTCGGCATAACTTGTGCGGGGAGTCTCGGAGAAAGTGACAACCTTGTCCCATCCCTCCGGCCTGTCTATGCCCATCATGCAGGAATCGCCGAGTTTCTTGTAAGGCCAGAAGGTATAGCCTATGTTGTTGGCTTCGAGAGTGCGGCTGAACGACTCCTGCCATTCGTCGGTGTTATGGCCGAGCTCACCCATGTACATCGGCAGGCCGGTCCGGTCGCGGAAGTCGATTATGGCGCGTATCGCGTCGGCTGTCGGGTCGCCTCCGTAACGGTGGCAGGTGTACATCAGCTTGTCGTCGAATGTCCAGTCGGCGAAAGGCTCGAAGTTTCCGTTCCACTGCGCACCGCCGAGCAATATGATATGGTTGCGGTCATGCCGGCGTATCGCTTCCGTGCCACGTTTGTAGAGGGCTTCGAGTTTGCCGTTCAGCTCCTCCTTGTTCTCGAAATAGTGGGCGATAGGCTCGTTCATCAGCTCGTAGCCGAGAATAACCGGTTCGTCGGCGTAGCGGGCTGCGATTCGCTCCCAGATGTCGCAGAATTTCTGTTGCGCCCTCCCGCTCTCGAAAAGCCAGGGATAACCGTAGCTGTCGTCGATATTGTCGCCGGTCTGTCCGCCGGGGGCATCGTGCATGTCGAGAATGAGATAGAGCTTGTTGTCGCGGCACCAGTTGACCACGCTGTCTATGCGCTCGAAGCCGTCGTGACCCGATGCCCGTCCCATATAATCCTCGTCGGTGAAGAGTTTATAATGGAACGGCAGACGGATGGTGTTCGCTCCGGTCGAGGCGATATACTCCACATCGCCACGGGTTATATAGTTGTTTTTGAACTCCTCCCAGAAGTCGGCGGTGTCATCCTCGCCCACCATCTGGCAGAAAAGCTCGTTGATGAATCTTGGTGAGTTTGTCTTCGAGAAACCGAACATGTAGCCTTCAGGGTTGAGCCAGTTGCCGAGGTTGGTTCCACGGATGAAAAGTTTAGTTCCGTCGGGCTGCACGAGGTCAGTACCGTTGATTGTCACGAATCCGTTTCCGTCGGTCGCAGACGCGCCGTGCGCGCCTGCGATACCGCCGAAAAGGAGTGTCATACAAATGATGAACTTGTTTTTCATTATTTCAAAAAGACGGGTGTTAAACCTACTAAATAATTAACCTACAAATATTAACCTAATCTTATCTTGCTTTTCTGATTTTGTCACTTCGTTTTCTGGAATACACGCACGTAGTCCACTTCCATTGTGGCGGGCAGACAAGTCTCGTCCACTCCATTCATACCGCCCCAGTCTCCTCCCCACGCCAGGTTGAGAATCACATAGAAGGCGCGTTTGAAGGGCCATGTCGAGATGTTTCCCTTGCCGTCGTTGGCGAAGTTGAGGAGCATCTTGCCGTCAACGTATGTGCGGATGTAGTCTTGGGTCCATTCCAGGCGGTAGAGGTGGAAGTCATCCTGGGCACCCTGGGTGAGCCGCTCGGCTGTCTTCTGTGTATTCTTGGTATGGTTGTATGCGTCACAGTGTATCGACGAGGAAGTATAGTTGGGATTGCAGCCGACTTCCTCCATGATATCGATTTCTCCGCAGAGAGGCCACGGCGTTACGCTCCAGTCGTTGTTGACAGGCATCATCCAGAATGCAGGCCACGTGCCCTTTCCGGTGGGAAGTTTGATGCGGGCCTCGAAGATTCCGTAGCACCAGCCCTCGGTCTCACGGGCGTAGATACGACCGGAGCAGACCTTGCCGTCGGCAGTCTTGAAGCAGTTTATCTTGAGGGTTCCGTCGGCGACCTCGGTCACGAATTTGCCGTCGTAGGCGGTGTTGACATAGGTCTGGAGCTCGTTGTTGACCCAACCCGGTCCCTGCACCTCGTGGCACCAGTCGCGGTTGTTGAGTTCGTTGCCATCGAATTCGTCGTGCCATACGAGTTCATAGCCATCAGGCACTTCGATTGTTGGATCCACAGGCTCCGGCTCGCGGCCGGTCTGTGTTATGGTGAGCTGCGCCGACGCACCCTTGCTGTATACCTTGACGGTTCCGGTGCGCCCGTTGCGCGTGCTGTTTTCTTCTATGGTTATGTCGATGCGGCCCGATGTTTCGAGAGTGCCGCTCTTCTTGATTTTAATCCAGGAGTCGGATGCCGAGGCATCCCATTCGCCCGGAGCGGTCACTGAGACCTGTTTCTCACCACCGGTTTCGGTGAAGGTGAGTGATGTTTCGGAGAGGGTTACAGATCCGGCGGGAGCTGAGGAGCTGTTGTCGCCGTCGTCGCCGCAGGCCATTACCAGCAGCGGCAGGAACATTGCCGTTAGAAATATTGAGAGATATTTCATCGTAGAGATGTTAGGTTGCGGATGGTTGGATAAGGTCGGTGATGACCATTGATAAGGGGGTATGGTGTGCCCCTGTCTGTTTGGGAAAACGATGAGGCGGACACCGGAAGCCGTGTCCCGGCGCCCGCCCATCGGATTCTATTGAGATTAACCTGTACTTCTTTCTCAGGTATGAGTTGCCTGACGTGCGGATCCGGTCAAGACCCGCACGGAGGTCTTAATCGTGGTGCTTCTGAAGGATAATCTTGCTGATTGTCACCTCAGTTCCGGCCGGACATGTGCCGAAGTCGAAGAAGAGAGACACAGCCTGCATGGCTCCACCCTCGCTCGGGGTCACTTTGGCGCGCCAGAACTTGTTCGTGCCGTTGACAATCGCCTGTTCGTCGGCGAAATAGAAGTTGCTGTCGTGCTTGGTCTCACCCTCGTCGGTCTGCACCAGCTTGAACATGACAGCCGGTATGTCAACGTTCGATTCAACCATACACATGAAGTCATACTCAACTGTCGGGTCATCGATCACGATGTCGGTATTGAGCGACACCTGTGCCTGCCAGCGTTCGGGAGCGGCCTCGGGGAGCGTGATGGTGTAAGATCCGTCACCGTTGTCGGTGAAACCGGGGTCGGCGATCTGTGCCCAGTTGGGAGCGTAGTAGAAGCCGGGGGTATAGTTGATGTTGTAGAAGAGGTTGTCGGCGCTCGCCCAGTCAACCCATACCGGTTCCTGCTCGGTGGGGATTTCGGGAAGAACTGTGCCGTCGTCGTCGGAGTGCTTCTTGAGCACGATGTTCTCGATATTGATCTCAACGCCTGCGGGGTTTCCGCCGAAGTCGAAGGTGTAGACGAGGTTGTTCATGTCAACGGCAGCCTCAAGGTCGCTGAAGTAGAATGCGGCCGGCTCACCGGCGGTGAGGTTCACCTTCTGCTGGGGGAAGAACGAGTGGCTGTCGTCATCGTCACCGTCGGGGTGGATCTTGACGGTGATGTTGTTCATGTCCATCGAAGCGGTGAAGATGAGAGAGCCGTCGTAATGTTCACCCTGGGTCAGACTGATGTCGGTGCCGACATGCATCTGTGCCTGCCACTGGTCGGTGGTCGCCTCGGGGAGTGTGAGGGTGAACGTGTCGCCGTCGAACGAACATGCCGGGTCAGCTATCTGCACCCATCCGGGGGCGTACCAGAAGCTGTTGATCTGACGGTTGGCCTTGGTCCAGAGGTTGAAACCGCTGTCGTAGACGAAGCCGGGGAATCCGTTCATCTGGGTCTTGTCGATTGTGAACGTCTTGGTGATTGTGCCGTTGCTGATGCCGTTGCCGTTACCGATCTTGACCTCGACCTGATAGTCACCGGCCTTGCGGTAGTAGCGCGAGAACGACATTGTCGACTGGTATGACTTGCCGTCGATGATCCATACGGGATAGACACCGGTTCCGGTGAACTCGAAATAGGCGGTGTTGGTCTCCTGGTCTACGGTTATGTTGATGTCGTCAACATATGCCGAAGCCTCGGGAACACCGTTGATGTCAACGTTATAGTAGTCATCTTCCGTACACGATGTCATCATCACCGGAGCGGTGGCTGCGAGCATCGCGAGGATGAGTGTCTTTATATTATTTTTCATGATGTTCGTGTATTAGTACGGGTTTTGGGTGAGTGTGCCCTGGGCGCGGTCGATTTCAGACTGCGGAATGGGGAGATACTTCTTGTTGGGAGTCCAGCTGTTGGTACGGTAACCGTACTGGTCGGGAACGAGCACTGAAGCTGCCTTGTCGGTACGGATGAGGTCCCAGTAGCGTTTGCCCTCGCCGACGAACTCAAGGTGACGCTCCTCGATGATGTTGTCGATGGTCGGGTCAAGTTCTGTGACAAGACCGGCGCGACGGCGCACATCGTTGAGATAGCGGCGTGCATCGGCTGTGTTGCCGCCTGTGTTGACGATAAGCTCGGCTGCGTTGAGAAGAGCCTCAGAGTAGCGGTACACACGCCAGTTGTTGTTGTAGTTCAGCTCACCCGAGGCAACCTGTCCGGCGTTGCCGTCGGCACGTGCGGAATACTTCTGGAGGAAGAAACCGAAGTCCTGGTAACGCTTGTTGTAGGTGCCGTCGAATGCGCGGACATCCCAGCAGGTGGCGTCGCGGCGGGTGTCGTCGGCCGAGTAACGCTCGTAAGTCTCAAGACGGAGCGGGCAGAATCCCCAGCCTGTGTTGTGGTCATCCTGACCTGAAGGCCATCCGTTCGGGCTGAGCAGGGTGGGAAGCACTGTTCCGCCGGCGGTGAGGGGTGCGCCCCAGTCGCGGGCAGCGTTTTCGGAGATATAGTTGATCTCGTAGATTGACTCGCTGCACCATTCACCCTCCTCTTCGAATATGCGTGCATAGTCGGGTTCGAGGCTGTATTCGGGAGAGTCGATGATCTCCTTCATGTATGCGAGAGCCTTCGGATAGCGGTCGGTGTCGCGCTGATACATCACGATCTCGGCATAGAGCATATATGCCATCGCTGTAGTCACACGTCCGTAAGTGGCTGCATTACCCTTCCAGGGGAGAGCCTTGAGTTCGATAGCGGCCTCAAGGTCGCTGACCATCTCGGCATAAAGCTCGTCGGCTGTGAGCTGCTCGCTGATGTAAGGCTCGGTGAGGTTTGTCTTGTAGTAGGGAACGTTTCCGTAGAATTTCCAGAGCCAGTTGGCGTAGAATGCGCGGAGCACATAGACCTGTGCCTTCCATGAGGCGATGTCGGTATCGGAAGCTCCCTCAACACCGGCTTCGATATAGCTGAACACGTCATTGCAACGTTTCACGCCGCTGAAGCCGTCAATCCAGAGTGCGGTGATTACCTTCAGAGGGGTTGCCTCGTAGTTGGCCATGAGGTGCCAGTTCTGGTTGTCGTTCTTGTCAGAACCTCCCACCCAGAAGTCATCGGCCATGATGTCCGACATGATCTGGTAAGGCTCGTAAGCATCCATGCTCCAGTCTGTCCAGTGCATGGGGTCGTAGGCCGCAACTACGGCCTCCTCCACGTGGTCTTTGGTCGAGAAATACTCGTCGGCCGGCACCTGTGTCGGAGAGGTGACTGTCAGGAAGTCGTCGCCGCATGATGTGGTCATCAGACCGAGCAGCGCGATGCCGAGCATTTTATATATTGATTTCATATTGGTTTTTCTGTTTTAAGGTTTGAATTAGAACTCGATGTTGAAACCTACGGTCCATGTGCGGGCCTGGGGATAGACACCGAAGTCAACACCGCTCGATGTGGTTGAGCCTGATGAGATTTCGGGATCGTAACCGTGATATTTGGTCCAGGTTGCGAGGTTCTCAACTGCCACGAACACGCGGAACTTCTGAACGGCGATCTTGCGTGTCCACACCTGAGGCAGCGTGTAGCCGAGCTGCATGTTCTTGAGGCGGAAGTATGAACCGTCGTAAACGTAGAGGTCGGAGCTCTGCCAGTTGTAGCCGTCGCCGATCACGTAGCGGGGGATACGGTCTGATGTCCCCTCGCCGGTCCAGCGGTCGAGCATCCATGAGGGGAGGTTGACCGAGCGGGCGTCGATACGGCGTGTAGCGTCGTAGATGTCATTGCCGGCAACACCCTGGAAGAAGATGTTGAAGTCTATGCCCTTCCATGCGAGCGAGATGTTGGCACCGTAGGTCCAGTCGGGAGTTCCGCAACCGATCTTTGTACGGTCGTCCTCGGTGATCTGGCCGTTGCCGTCAACATCGACGAAGCGTACATCACCCGGCACGAGCGATGTGCCGTACTTGCTGTTGTATTCGTTGGCCTCGGCGAGGTTCTGGATGATACCGTCGGTCTTGTAACCGTAGAAGTAGGGGAAAGGCTGGCCGTTCTCGGCGCGGAGAATGGTACCTACACCCTGGAAAGAGTCGAGGTTGGCCCAACCCTGCTCGTTACCGTATGCCACGAGCTTGTTGCGGAGGTAAGAGGCGTTGAGACCGATGTTCACCTGAAGCTCGTTGAAGAAAGTCTGGCGGTAGCCGAGGTCGAACTCAAGACCCCAGTTGCGCATCTTGCCGACGTTACCGAAGGGGATGGACTCACCGACATACTGCGGGAGCGACATTGTCATAAGCATGCCGTCGGTGTCCTTGAGGAACCAGTCTACGGTAAAGGTCAGCTTGTTCTGGAGGAAACCGAAGTCGAGACCTACGTCAGTCTGCTGTGACTCCTCCCAGCGGAGGTCGGGGTTGGCGAGCTGTGCGGGTTTGGTACCGATTGCTATTGAACCCGGGTTTCCGAAGATGGCGTTGTTGTTAGTGGCTGTAAGAGCTATGTACTGGAAGTTACCGATGTTCTCGTTACCGTTCTTACCCCACGATGCACGGAGCTTGAAGTTGTTGAGCCAGTCGAGCGAGCTTTCCATGAATTTCTCGTTCATGATGTTCCAACCGACAGATACAGAGGGGAAAGTTGCCCAGTGGTTGTTGGCACCGAAGCGGCTCGAACCGTCTCGGCGTACAGTGGCCTGGATCATATAGCGTGCGTCGTAGTCGTAGCTTACACGTGCGAAGTAAGAGGCGAGTTTCGACTTGGCGTAGGGTGCGCCCCATACGGTCATGTCACCGTCGGCTGCGAGACCTGTCGAAGCGTCGATATAGGGACGGTCGTAGCTTACCACATTGTTGCGCGAGCCACCGAGGTAACGGCCGCTGCTCTCCTTGGCCGACTGACCGAGGATTACGCTGAACGAGTGGTCGCCGATTGTCTTGTCGTATGAGAGAAGGTTCTCAATCTGCCATACGAGTGAGCGGTCGCTCTCGGAGAAAGCCGAAGAGTGGTCAACCGATCCACCGTCGCGGAGGTAGTAGATGGGAGTGTAGCCGTCGTAGCCGGAGAATGCCATGTCGGCACCGTAGCTGATGCGGTAGTGCAGGTTGTCCCAGATCTGGAGGTCGCCGATGAAGTTGCCGACGAACTTGTGGCTCCAGTTGCTGTTGCCGGGGAGCATGAGGTTTGCAATCGGGTTGCTCATCTCCTGGAAGTTACCGAACACGCTGGGCACCATTACCAGGCGGCCGTCCGGGCCGTACATAGGCACATAGCCGGACTGCTTGGAGAGGATGTCGAGCTGGGTAGCCTCGTCGGCACTCCCCTTCTCAAGATAGGGAGAGAGGATAGGTGACATTGCGAGTGCCGATCCGAGGGGTGAACCCCATGTAGAGTTGGCCTCGATGTCGTGGCTTTTCACGCGGGTATACGCAAGATTGGTCTGGATTGTGGCCTTGTTGAGCCAGGTACGGTTGGCCGACTGGTCAAAGAGTGTGGCGCCGAGGTTCGAGCGCAGAGTGAAACGCTGGTAGTCCGAACGGTCGAAGTTTCCGCCCACGATACCCTCCTGGTCATAATAACCCAGAGAAAGGAGGTAGTTGATACGGCTTGATCCGCCGCTCACCGATACCTGATGGTTCATGACGGGTGCGTTGTTGTTGAATACCTCGTCCTGCCAGTCTGTACCCTTGCCGTAAGAAGCGGGGTCGGCATAGAGGGGAGCGACACCTGAGTTGATGGAACCCTCGTTCATCATCATGGCATACTCGCTTGCGTTGAGCACCTTGCGCTTCTTGGCTACGCTCTGCCAGCCGTAGCTGAAGTCGTATGTCACCTTGGTCTTGCCCTCTTTACCCTGCTTGGTGGTTACGAGAACAACACCGTTGGCGGCGCGAGCACCGTAGACAGCACCCGAAGCGGCATCCTTGAGCACCTCGATCGATGCGATGTCGGCGGGGTTGAGGTAGTCAAGACCACCCTCGATAGGCATACCGTCCACAATGTAGAGGGGGTCGGAGTTGTTGATGGTTCCGACACCGCGGATACGCACGCGGGCTGCGGCACCCGGCTGACCCGACGATGAGGTTACTGTCACACCCGAGGCGAGACCCTTCAGGGCGTTGTCCATGCGGACAGGAGAAGTGAGAGCAAGCTCATCACCATCCACTTTAGAGATAGAGGCTGTCACAACGCTCTTCTTCTGTGTGCCGTAACCGATGGCCACGACCTCGTCGAGCATGTTGGCGTTCTCTTTCATCACGATGTTCATGACCGGAGCCGCCTTGGCCTCCTGCTGGTCATAACCCACATAGCTGAAACGCATGACAGCATTGTCGGCCACGGTGATCTGGAAGTTACCGTCGATGTCGGTCGACGTTCCTTTGGAAGTTCCCTTTTCAAGGACAGTGACTCCAATCAGGGGCTCGCCTGTGGAGTCGGTCACTGTACCTTTCACATTGATGTCGGCCCAGGCGCCGAGGCTGCCCGAGAGCATCATTGTAAGAAAGGCCGCGAGACACTTTACTTTAATTTTTTCCATTGAACATGATGTTAGATTGTTAAGATAATTTCTGCTGCAAAATTAGGCTATTCCTATTAATAATTTTTAAGCGAGTAAGATAATCGGTAAGTGTGCGTTTTGTGCTCACTTCTGATAATCAACAATATAGCTTTGTTAATTTTTGTAAATCGGTAAGTCGGTATATTAGCCTGAAATTGACTTTTCCAGGCCATTTTGATGGTATTTTTAAGGTGAGTCGGACCTGTCAGACCCGTCGGACAGGTCTGACTTGTCTGACCTGTCTGACCTGTCTGACCGCTGACTTCTGACTTTTGACTTTTGACTTTTGACTTAGCTCAGAGTGTAGGTTTGCCGAGCGAACGGACACGCTCTGCAAACTCATCGCGGGGAATCGCCGACTTGTTACGGGTGCGCTGACGGGTGTTGTAGACCGTCTGCGGAGAGCAGTGCAGGAACTCGGCTATCTTCACACTGTCATTAAGACCGAGGCGCACGAGCGCGTAGATGCGCAACTCGGTTGTCAGCTTACCCGGTTTGCGCAGCTCGATTCTCTCTTCGGGGCGTAGCAGTGAGTTGAAGTCATCCAGGAAATCGGGGTAAAGCTCAAGGAAAATCTTGTCGAAGTTGGCGTAGAGTTCCTTCACCTCGTCGTATGAAAGCTCGGGTGATTTCGCCATCCTTGCCGCCTCCTCGAATTTACGCGCCGTGAGCAGCTTGTGGAGATTGGCGCGGAACTCGTCATATTTGTTGATATAGTTGCTACAGATCACAAACACACTGGCTATGTATTCCTCGTTTGTGTCATTGACCTTGGCAAGATCGCGCAGGTTCTGACGCGCGGTCTCATACATGTCGGAGAGCTTGGAGTTGGTGGTCTTGAGTTCCTCGCGTGTGGACTGCAGTTCCTCCACACGGTTGCTCAGCTCGACATTGGCATCGTTGAGTGTGGCGCGTGAATTGCGGAGCAGCTTGTTCTGCCTCATTATATAGAATATCGCGAGAATCAGTATGAGAAGGAAGATGGCCAGTCCGATGAGCGAGAGCCGGATGGTGCGAGCCTGTTGCTCTATGCGCTCATGAATCGCGCCGAGGGTCTGCTCCTGGATCTTGGCAAGCGCCCCGAGCCGTATGCGGCTCTTATAGTCGTTGGCGTATGATATGCAGTAGTTGATATAGTTGTTGGCACGTTCAAGATCGCCCATGGCGAACAGCGTGCTGGTAAGTTCTTCGAGCGACGCGATTTCCTTGTTGCTGGCGCGGACATCGGCCTGTGCCGAGAGAATAAGGTATTTCAGACGGTTGGTGTCGTCGCCGACACGTTCGTATAGTTTGGCAAGCACCCAGGCATCCATGGCGTTGGAGCGGGTGGCATAGTCGGTGGCGTCAACAATCTTCGCGACTGTGGGTATGGCCTTGCGTGCGTTCTCTATGGTGTTGAGATTGCTCCAGCCTGTGAGCCAGCAGTAGTTGGGATTGTCGGGCTTGATGAAGGGTACCGTGGCCTGAAGCAGGCTGTCGATCATCATGGAGTACATCTCGGTCTCACGCTCGACACCCATATATTGGTCGCGGTGGGTGGAGAGGAAGAGCATCCGGTCGCAATATTTCAGGGCAAGAGTAGGGGGAAGTGAGTCAGGATTTATCTTGCGCAGACTTTCGGAGGCTTCATCGAGAAGTCCGGTGGCTGAATACAGATATGAGCGGTTCAGCTCCATCTCGTTCACAAGGTCGCGTCGTCCCAGCTCCCGTGCGTAACACTGTGCCCGGTCCACGTAGCACATGGCCGAGTCGGAGTCGTAGGCGCAATACTCGTCATAAAGTGCCGAGGCGAGCCAGTAACGGCGTTCGGTGTCTCCGGCACCCTTGTAATCGGAACGTAGACGTGCAAGCCGTTCCTCCTTCTCCCGGATGAATTCCGGGGTACGTGCAAGCAGGGAATCGAGAGTGGATAGCATCCGCTCAAGCTCCGGTGTCATCTTGACATCGGCATGTGCATTCTGGCCGCGCATCGCTCCGGCGCAGATGATGACAGCGGAAAGTGTCAGAAGAATTATTTTGACGAGTTTTGTCATGAAGTCAAGTAGTCAGACAGTTAACGGACGAAGCCTTTTCATCCCATTTTACAGGGGGCTCTCCGCACATCTACCACAAAATTACTAAAAATAACCAAACTTTCAAATTTTTTAACATTCTGATTCCTTCGTCAACCTCATTTTTATTAACTTTGCACCCGTTTTTATCAATCATACCACTTATGAATTCTGTCGCCGCCCGGTGTATATATTCTTTTCTGTTGTCTGTGATTATGTGTTGGCCCGCCCGCATGTCGGCCGAGGTGCATGTGTGGCAGCCTGATTCGGTTGCCGAACCCGATACGTGCATTCATCTTCCGGAAACAGTCGTGACGAATATCACCGGCCGAGCCAATGCCCGGCATACCCCTGTACCGGTCAGCCTGATGACTACGGCTCAGCTCCGCCGCACCCCCTCGGTAAACATTATCGACGCAATCTCCCGCATTCCGGGAGTGAGTCAGCTGTCGTCGGGCAACGGTGTCTCGAAGCCCGTGATCCGAGGTCTCGGTCATAATCGTGTGGTTGTAATCGACAATGGCGTGCGTCAGGAGGGACAGCAGTGGGGAGATGACCATGGAGTGGAGATTGACGGAGCTTCGGTCAGCTCGGTCGAGGTGCTCAAGGGGCCTTCGTCGCTGATGTACGGGTCTGATGCGCTCGCGGGTACGATAATCATGCACGATGCTCCCGACATGTCGGAAGGCTCGCATTATGCCGAGGCGGGAGCAGCCTATCATACCAACGATGGTCTGATACGCTATTCGCTCGATACCCGCGGCAACGAGTCGGGCATTCTCTGGGATGTGCGGTGGAGCCAGAAGTGGGCGCACGACTATAAGTCGCCTCGCGACGGCTACGTGAACGGCACAGCATTTGCCGAGTGGGCGCTCAACGCAATGACCGGCATAAAGAAGGATTGGGGTTCCTCGCGTCTTTATCTCTCGGCCTACCATATGAAGCCCGGTCTGACTGAGGATGGAGCCGAGTACCGGCCCGGTTCAACGTCATACAGCATAGCTGTCCCCTATCAGCATATCATGCACTGGAAAGCGGTGTGGGACAATTATATCAATATCGGCTCCGACATGCTTACCCTCCGGCTCGGTTACCAGAACAATCACCGCCGCGAATATGAACATGCCCATGGCGACCATGACCATTCGCATCATCATGGCGACGGGGGGCATGACCACGACCACGATTCGGAGGCAGAGGTGCATGAAGGGCTTGCCCTCCGGTTGCACACCCTTACCTACGATACGCACTACATCATGCATGACCTTGAGGAATGGACACTCAATTTCGGTGTGGGAGGCATGTACCAGAAATCTGTAAATCTTGGCGAGGAGTTCCTGATACCTGATTACAGTCTGTTTGACTTCGGTGTGTTTGCCACGGCAGCCCGCAGCTGGCACGATCGCTGGCATCTCAGCGCGGGACTCCGCTATGACTTCCGGAATCTTGACAGCCGGGAACTTATGGAGAACGGCGCGGTGCGGTTCGAACCGTTCTCGCGGCGGTTCAACGCCGTGTCGGGAAGTGTGGGCGCGGTCTGGAACGCGACTCCGGGTCTCGATGTCCGTCTGAATGTTTCGAGGGGTTTCCGTGCTCCCGGCATCAACGAACTTGCGAGCAACGGATCGCACGAGGGTACTTTCCGCTATGAACTCGGCGACCGCACCCTCCTTCCCGAGGAAAGCTGGCAGGCCGACGCCGGACTTGACTACATCACGGGCATATTCAAATGTGGGTTCTCACTGTTTGCCAACCGGATATCAAATTACATTTTCTTGCAGCGCACTGACAGCTATTCGGGCACAACGCCTATATATGAATACACTGCCGGCGATGCCCGTATTTTAGGTGGCGAGGTCTATGCAGATGTCAACATAGTGCGTGGATTGTCGCTGTCGAGCAATTTCTCCTATGTTGATTCGCGCCTTATCCACGAACTGAACTCCAACCGTTACCTTCCATTCACTCCGGCTCCGCGCTGGCTCTCCACGCTCCATTATGATTTCGGGATTGGCGGCACCGAGGGTGGATTCCGGGCGGCCTGTTACGCCGAGGTCGAGGCCGACCTCAATTTCCGTCAGAATCATGTGAACCGGGTGAATGCCACCGAGACACCGACACCATTCTATGCTCTCTTCAACGTATCGGCCGGAGCGGATCTGTACCTGCCGAACCGTCGCAAGCTCTGCACGGTCTGTCTCACACTCGCCAACGCTCTGAACCGCTCGTACGTGTCCCATCTGTCGCGTCTGAAATATGCCGACACGGCCTCGGTGACTGGCCACAACGGCCTCTGCAACCCGGGGCGCAGCCTCTCAGCAAGCGTACTCTTCCCCCTCTACTTCTGATTGGTACCGGCAACGTAGCGGGCGAGGCGGCCGAGTCCGTCGAGCCTCCGCTACGCGGCTTTGACGTGCCTGATACCGCCCCGGGCTTCTAAAGCCTAATATCTAAAGCCTAATATCTAAAGCCTAAAACCTAAAACCTAAAGCCTTATATGCGAATTGCGGGGGAGGGTACGTTCTATTGAAAAAGTTATGATGGTGGAAAAGATGATGAATATAGCGGTGTTCGCTTCGGGCAACGGCTCGAACGCCGAGAACCTTATAAAGTATTTCAACACAAACCCGGAGAGCCGGATCCGCGTGGCGCTTGTGGTGACAAACCGTGCCTCGGCCGGAGTCGTGGAACGCGCCTCGCGCCTCGGCGTGCCCGTGGCCCATATCGCGCGCGATAGATTCGCCGATGCCGACCATGTGCTTGATCAGCTCGACCGCTATGACATAGAGGCCATTGTCCTTGCCGGTTTCCTGCTGATGATACCTGACTACCTGTTGCACCGTTATCCTGACCGCATCATCAACATTCACCCCTCGCTCTTGCCCCGTCACGGCGGCAAAGGCATGTACGGAGCGAACGTCCACCGCGCCGTGGTCGAGTCGGGCGACACCGAGACCGGCATAACCATCCACCTTGTCAACGAGGTCTACGACAGCGGCCGCATCCTGTTCCAGACCTCCGTACCGGTTCTGCCCATCGACACCCCCGCCGACGTGGAGAGCAAGATCCACGCTCTCGAAAGCCTCCACTTCCCCCGCGTAGTCGCCGAAACCCTCCTCTGACCTCCGATTGCACATGAACAATCAAGAGAGCATAAATAGATATTCCATGCCGGAAGATAATCTTTCCGACAGCAATGAAATCATCCTTTATCAACCGGATTCCACTTTATCCTTAGATGTAAGAGTGGAGGCTGAGACCGTATGGCTTAATCGCAATCAATGGCAGTACTTTTTGACCGCGATACCAAGACCATCGGCAAACACATCAACAATGCCTTAAAGGAAGAATTGGAGGAGCTGTCAGTTGTCGCAAAATTTGCGGCAACTGCATCTGATGACAAAACCTATCAGATGCAATATTATGATATAGAGGTAATTACATCTGTTGGATATAGGGGCAAATAAAGAATTGAACGCGATGATTTCAAGGATGGCTCCAATTCAGTATCACACCATTTGATGATAGCCATTCTGCCACTGACATGTGAGGAATATTCAGAAAGTCACATATCGCCGGTATCTTCCTGAACAGTTTGCCATCGTTGCTTTGAGGAGTTTCTTCTGTGATTACGATGGGATCCTTGGCGATATTATTAAGAGCATAGACTACAATCTTGCCATCACCGGATTGGAGATATTGTTCTTTCAGGATTGCATACGTCTCATCATCCAGCATCTTTCTCTTCAGTGGAACGCAGAAATTGTTATCCATCTGATTGCTGAATTTTCTTGGAGCTGACGGCACCAATTCAGAGTCTTTTACTCGTAGATCGTCATCATTAAGGAAACTCATACGAGAGGTCGCCAATCCTTTCTGCGTCCTGCTTGCCTCGCTATGTATGGTATCCAGTAACACTAATTCACCGGAACGAAATTTATTCTCCAAAAAGCGCAGCAAAATTGCCTCATCCTTGATGGAGAGGTAGTATCGGGCAATAGCCACTAATGAACTGGTGTCGATAATCCCTAACATAGATATTTGTCTATTTGATTTTTGGGAATACCGAGTTTTTTAGCGAAAACCGCCTCCGATACCAAGCCATTGAAGAATGCGTGCTGCATCGTCTCCATGTAGAGAGGCGAGATAATGGGTTTCGGGGAACGGGCTACTCCCGGCTCTTTTTTCTTCTCTTCTTTCTCTTTAAGTTTACGTTCCTCCGTCTCCTCCTCTATCTGACGTATAATGGCGTGGTAATATTTGACCGGTACTTTTCTTTCGTATGCAAGACGTGTGTACCAAGCCATTCTGCTGATACGAGTTGTGGATGACAGATGGTCAATCATCATATTCACATCCTCAGAGTAGCTGTCAAATTTATCAAGTTCGCTGACTGCATCGCCTGCAATCAGGAAGAAAGCGAAATCGTTGCACCACCGTTCCTCCAGATTGTGCATACGTCGTTCCTCCACCTTTGCCATGTCAAGAGAATCAATTTCTTCTTTGCCGAGAAGATAATGACCAATCTCATGTGCAAGGGTAAAAATCTCCCGTTTGTAGGATTGCTGGCGCTTCAACACTATTACATTGGGTGAGATATAGAAACCGTCAATCGAAGCCCTCTCTTTCTTATTCCATGTCTCTACAAATTCAAATACATACACATTCAGTCGTGCAAGTTTCTTGATAATTCCTTTAAGGAATTCTTTATGGTCTTTTATCTGCTTTTCCGGAAGTAGACAAGAGCGCACTTTGTCTGCTACATTTTGAGGTGACTGGGTTATGGTAGCACTTCCTTTCAATGGTTGTTCATATGATGCGGTATCAGTAAGCACCCTGTATCCATCCAACAATACTTTAAGTGATTCAAACGAATCCACAATACGTTTGTCTTCGATGGAAAGATCTGCCTGGAAGTGTTTTTTTCTGAAGAGGACTTTGGATGAATGAGAAATTGCAATAGGAGAAAAGTCCATATAGAAAGATAGCCCTTTCTTGAAAATCTCATCTATCTTTTTAAGAAGCGACATCTGTATGGTATCGCCATTCAACTCATCAAGAGTAAACAGTTTCTTACGACCTTCATTCAGCATAGACAACAATTCATCCTTGCTCATGCCAAAAAGCGCGAGCAGGTAATCCAGTCTGTCTTTGTTGAATTCTGTCGTCGTCATAGAGATATGGTTTGGGTTGACTATATCAATCCGCAAATTTACGAATTATGGGGGTACTATCTTTTAGAAAAAAGAAAACCCACTGAAATTCAGTGGGCTATTCTTGATTTTTTGGCGGAGAGGACGAGATTCGAACTCGTGGTAGGATTGCTCCTACGTCAGTTTAGCAAACTGGTGGTTTCAGCCACTCACCCACCTCTCCTGAGAAATGCCTATGCTCACGCACAGGCTATTTTTACTTGCGTATGCGTGGCGGTCTCCCGCCTTGCAAATGCAAAGTTAGTCACTTTTTTTGATTCCACCAAATTTTATCCGTATTTTTTGTGCGTTTTTTGAAAAAAACTATGGTGTCTTAGATAGAAACGGGCTGTTCCCGGTGAGGAAACAGCCCGTTCTCAATATGTAAGGTCTTTTATAGAACCCTTTTCATAAACATTTACCCATGGGGCGGATTCTTATTTCACGACTTTCTCTACGTTGGTGCTGCCGTCGGCCTTGATGGTCTTGACGATGTACACACCGTCGGCAGGCTCGGCTGCGAGACGGCGACCCGACAGGTCGAACATCTGACGCTCAACAACAACCGCAGCGTCGGTGATATCGTTTACACCTACTGTGCCACGCTTGATGACAAGCTCCTTGCTTACGCCGGGAGCTGATACAGTGAGGTTGGCTTCTTCGTCGCTGCCGCCGCTCTTCACTGTGAATGTGAGCTTCGTGTTGCCGTAACGGCCGCTCTTCTCAACCTCAATCCACTCGGGAAGTTTGCCTGAAGCATCCTTCACCTCAAGTTCCTCGGCGGGATAAGAGCTTTCGAAGTTGAATGTCTTTGAAGTCTGATCAGCAGTGGCGGCAAACTCAGATTCCTCGCAATTGAGGTAGGGGTAGTTAGCATCGAGCATCATCAGATATGACACCAGTCCGTCGTTCTCGCCTGTAGCGGGAATCATGCTGCGGCCGTCCTGCTGCTCAGAGGGTGACACTATGTGCAGCTCTGCGAACGCGTAGCAGAGTTCTCTGGGCTCGAAGCTCTGGATGGGAGCGTAGTAAGTCACCTTGTCTGAGTTGAAGCCTGATACCTTCGCGATGAAGTTCTTGCCATCTACAACCAGAGGCTCATCAAATCTGAAGGAAAGGATGTGCGTGTTGGGATAAGGTGAGAACGATGCATCGACCGCGATAAGATCCGATCCCTTGAGGGAAGCTGAGGCAAGAAGTTCAGACGGAACAAACTCGTCGTTGAGACCGATGATTTCGAGCAGGAACTCCGCGTCGGGATCGCAAACCACCGACGAGACCACGCGAACACCCTCTATAACGATCGGAGAGCCGGTTGCGTAGAAGAAGTTCATGTTGGCTGTAATCTCGGCATAATCACCCTCCTTGGGTGTTCCCTCGAAGTAGTGGTTGGTCCACCAGTCGCGGCTCATCTCGCAGTGTCCGTATGCGGGGAGATCGAAGTCGGCGTTGTAGACCTGCATGTCGTCGGCCGGGTCGAAGGTTGTCATACCGAACTTCATCACGCTGCCGTCGCGGGCCTCAAGATTGGGGTGCGAACCTGCGAAGATGAACGCCTCGCCGTCACCATATGTATAGGTGCCGGTGGTGCCGGCCTCGTTGGTCGCGCTGACGGTCGGGAAGGAGTAGATGGTATAGGGTGCATCAGGGTTCTCGGAGAAATCGGGAGCATAGCTTGACACAAGGTCCATCTCCTCAGATGTAAACACGCCTTCGTTGGTCGGGCAGCTGTATTCCCACTTGTAGCTCAGGTCCTCGCCCGAGGTCATGTTAGGCCATGTGAGGGGAGTGTTGTAGGGTACTATGGCTGAATGGTACATGGGCATCATTTCGTCGGTGATACCGTAGAACATAAGGCCCATCGGAAGCATGTAGGATGTCTCGACCGGAGGAAGCGACACGCGCACGGCATCGAGGAACATTCCGTATCCGAAATTTTCGTTGAGATACTGGTGGCAGAAACCGAGTTTGACATTCTTGCCGGCATACTCGCTGAGGTCGATTGTGAAGTGACGGAACTCAGGATACTCATAATCGTAGATGATATCCCAGTATCCCAATTTGCTGAAATCTTCCCAAAGATTCTTGAGCTCGACCCATTCGCCGCCGTCCACTGAGATGCAGACTTTCATGTTTTCGGCGTTCTCGCGTTTGAGGATAAGGCCATCCTCCACGTCGATGTTCTTGTCATCCCCTTCGGTGGTCCATACAAAGAGTGAGCGTGCGTCGAAATAGAGGTCGAACATGAGCTGCTCACCCTCCTTGGGAGTGAATTCCGGTGAATAGAGCCACGATGCGTCGTGCGGCTTGAAGCATGTGGCGAACGCGGTGTAAACACCGTCAGGGGGTGTGACGCCCGACAGGATAGGGGTGCCTACATACCAGTCGTTCTCGTTTGTGAGTTGGGTTGTCCAGCCATTGATGAAATCATGGAGGCTGTCTAACAAGTTTAGGCAGCCTCTCTTTTGTGTGGTTCATCAACAAAAAAATAAGGCTTTCATGCTGAATTTCAGCGCGAAAGCCTTTGTCATGTCAAAGATTTTTAGTAAATTTGG